>Ga0209700_100849_pt1 | contig 61487 bp, 23 predicted proteins | sample SiratroredBW_FD_187528 | JGI IMG/M metagenome (GOLD analysis project Ga0209700, IMG submission 187528) | Root nodule microbial communities of legume samples collected from California, USA - Siratro red BW (SPAdes) (version 2) | ecosystem: Host-associated > Plants > Roots > Nodule | place: USA...
AATAATGTAAGCACAATTTGCTCCACATTTTGCTCCATAATTTGCTCCACAATTTTCTCCACAATGTTTCCCACTACCAAAGAAAGTGGCTTTAACTTTGACCCACAAAGGTGGGGTTGGACCCACAACTATTGCCCAAGCTTGAGGCTGAAAGAACAAGACTTTGTGATGCCCAGAAAGAATTTTCCTGTGTGGGAATTGATATGCAAAGACCCTTTGCTTATCAAAGCTGAAATTCATGAATGGAGCAATGGAGAAGAGCTTGAACGAATTTCGTTGCGGCTAATCAACAAAATTTGTTCGGGAGAAAGTGCTGAGTTCATTGCATCCAATTGCAAGCTGCATATTATGTGCGTGTTTGGTTCTGATTAAAAAACACGTTATTCATAATTTTTGTGTCAATTTCGTTCTGAAAACATCAAAATTTTGTATCTTGATTCAGAGTGATGCACCTTGAAATGAATCAAACACAGTTATATGTGTTTCTGCTGAACTTCTGTCAATTAACAAATAATAACAGTTATAATGTCTCTGGAAATCTAACATATTTACTTCAAATTTTAGTGTTCTTTACTTATTTTGCTTCTGAATTAACCTTTCCTAAAGTTTCCAGCATTGGAAGTGATCCAAGATGGATTTCAATAACTTATACTAAATACAAAAATTAGTTTGCTATAATTTTGTTACTTATGGTTACATTTTTCACCCATACTTTTATGTCAGTTTCTTTTTTTTTTTGTTTTTACCAGTTGGAAAACTTCTTTAACTTTAAAAACGTATTTGATGAATAAGTTTTCTTTATTAATTATATATATGTTTTTTGGATTCTTCAAGTAGGTTTCTTTAAAATGTTAATTTCTAACTTTTATTTATTTTTATTTTTTAGAGCATTTTAAATCATTATGTTTTATCCTTTTTAAATAAGATAGGTTTATTAATTTAAGAAACATATGTTGATTTAATTATATTATTTTCATATTAAACTTAATTAGAAATATTTAAAGAGATTATATAAGTTAATAATAGAATAACAAATATAAAAATAAAATAATGATTTTGGGTAAAACAGTAAAAGTTTAAAATTAAATTAAAAACTAAATTTCACATATTTCAAAAATGTAGTTTTATCATTAAAATCAATTTTGTTATATAATTATATTTAGTTATGTACATTTTTTCAACATTTATCACATACTTTTTAACACATATTTTTATCAAACATTTATGGTTGAATAAATTACTTTAACAATTTTCGCTTATCCACTAGGTTTTTTAACTAACTTTCCAGATATATTTTGCTAAGCACAAGCTTTAGGATTTAATGAGTGTAATATTTTAATTAAGAATTGTACGATTAAACATCCTTTAAGTTAATATATATATTTAGTACTCATGAATAGAAGTTCTTGTATTTTTTATTTATTTTCAATTTAATTGTGATGTTTTGATTAAACATGTTTTTGAATAATCAGCATTGACAAAATCTTTATGACACCATTTAATGATGTCAAATTGAATAAGGGTTAAAGTGTACTGAAGTGACTAACAAGATTTTTTGGTATAATAGTTAATGACTAATTCTGTTTTTTTCTTAATTTGCCAGGTCCAATATCCCCTGAAGAAAAAGTAAGAGATTCATCCATCTTGAGGATGGAGTGAATAGTCCCAAGCTGAAAGATAAAGATTTTGTGAGCCAAAAGAAGACTTATATGTAAAAAAGATCGTTTGCTTAAAATTTGGAAGAAATCTCAACTCAACTTGCTTCAAAATTTTGGAGAAATCTCAACTGAGTCAAATTTATATAATGGAATGATACTACCTTCAACCCAAAACCTTAAAAAAAACATTGAATTTGTGATTATTTTTTATATATGTTGTTCAACTTTCTTATTTTTACTTAATATAGGACTTAGTTTGAATTCTTAACATATGCATGACATTTTTTAAATAGGATATAATTTGGTTCATATTAGAAATTGGACAGATATATTTGTTGAACCATGACACGGTTACTGGTTAGGAACTAGACTTGGACATACATATACACATTTTACTGATATTACTGTTTTTACTGATATTACTGTTTATGACTGATTTCAGAATAAAAAGATTCCTTGGAATAATTAAAAAGAAATTCCACTATCATGCATGCTTACGTGCAAGCGACCATTTTCTTTGCCTATAAATACACTCATCCGTTAGTCTATACGATCACATTCACAGACAGTATTAACCCATTTAGCCATCACAAAGATAATCTTTTGCACACTTAATGGCTGGGATTGTGGTGGTTTTTGACTTCGACTCAACCATCATCGAGTGTGATAGTGACAATTGGGTTCTTGATGAGTTTGGTCTAACTGAAAAGTTCTATGACCTTCTTCCTAACACGCTTTGGAACCCTCTCATGGTCTTCTCCAATTTTTTTCATTTTCTTGCTTAAGCTTGCTGTAATAGAAAAATAACTAAATTTTGTTCGATTGTCCTAAAATTTTCCAGGATAAGATGATGGAGGAACTTCATTTGCAAGGAAAAACCATTGAAGACATTGTACAAGTTCTGAATAGGACTCCAATGCATCCCCACATCGTCCCTGCCATAGAAGCAGCATATTCCCTTGGGTATATATATACATACTCCTACAGTTAAATCACGTTAGTTGGTTTGGTATTTGAACATGCTTTTCAATATTTCAACAAAAAAGCTAACACAGTAAACATCATGGTGGAATTGCTTTGCATGAAATTTAATGATAAAATGGTTAACCAACATGTGATATCTTTGATTCTTTGTACTTTCTTTTCATTAATAATAGTTATTCTTACCCCTAAGATGACATTATCATGTTCAGGTGTGAGCTGAAGATTGTGAGCGATGCAAATACTTACTTTATTGAAACAATTTTGAAGCATCATGGGGTTTGGAATTGTTTCTCAAAGATCACTGCAAACCCCAGCTATGTTAATGAAGAAGGGAGGCTCAGAATTTGCCCCTACCATGACTATGTCAAATCTTCTCATGGATGTAATCTCTGTACACCAAACATGTGCAAGGCAACTCCACTAACTCCCAAACTGTTTCTTTATTCATGGCACAGTGATTATTTATGGTCAAATGTTCTTTTTGACGATTTTCAATTATTGAGCACTGTCTTTATTATTGACCACACGTCAGGTTCCATCTTTCTGGTGTATATGTCATAATGCCATAATCCAAGGGAAAGGCAAAATTATGTTTCATGAACCATGTTATACACTATATCTAGAGTAGTGTCTATGATAACAACTTTTGACCAAAAACTACTAATTAAATTTTATTAAATTTACTAGTAAAGGTTCAAGTTTTTGAGATCATTATTGTTTGACACTTTTTTCTAATGTTATACAGGGATTGATCATAGAAAGGATCCAAAATTCTGATGTTGCAGGAGAGAAGTACATTTATCTTGGAGATGGAAATGGAGACTTCTGCCCCAGTTTGAAGCTCAAAGATAAGGACTATTTGATGCCTAGAAGGGATTTTCCATTGTGTGATTTGGTGTCCAAAAACTCTAATAAAATAAAATCAGAGGTACATGCATGGAGAAATGGGGAAGAGCTTTATGATGTTATGCTCCATATTATCAACAAAGAAATTGGTGAAGGAAAGAACAGTGTCAGTACTTCTACTACTCCAACAATATCAATTGATTGCAAGTTGGGGTCAATTTCAATTGATGTTCATAACCCTTTACCTAAAGCACTTCCAGTTCCTCAATAACTAGCATTTAGGATGGATCTATCTCATTATATTTCTTGTTCCTAGAAATCTCTGTGTTCCTGCTTTATTTTGCTGTCAGTTATTTGCTTTTGCAGAAAGTGTACTAGGGGATAGCCTCGTATTATTAATGATAATAAGATAATGAATAAAGTATATTTTGTGGTCTAAAAGTGTAGATTAAACATTATTTAAGCATTGTTTAAATAATTGTATTTAGTGTTGTAGAAAAATTTGTGTTTTGTAAATTTATTTAACAAATTTGTTGTCAGATGAATCTATCCTATATATAGCACTACATTTACATAATTTTAATGAATGAATATCGTTTTAAATTTCTTAATCTGTATCGGAAGACAAATAATAGATATTTAGATATCATTTTCCTCTTTATTTTCATTCTTAGTAATAAAAATTACCTAGTAAAAGCGCAAGAGTAACAACATATTGTATATGTATCATTTTTATGATAAATTATTTTTAGTAAAATTACCCCTTTTATCTTTCTATTTATTTATTTTATTTTATTTAATATAGTCTCTTCGTTAATTAAAAATTCAATTTAATTCTTTTATTTTCATAATGGCATCAATATTATTCTTTTCACTAATTGGTATGACAGCACTATTTCATCGAATATGTATCACTTTTATACTTCGCAATTATTAATGTGCTACGACCAATTAAATGAAAATGACAATATTAACATAATTTTTAAAATTAAATAATTAAATAGTTTATTATTATTATTATTATTATTATTTTAATATTATTGGAGGCAAATCAAACCAATTAAATAAAATATGTGATCAAATAAAAGATTTAACCATTAATTTTAACAACTAAATACGTCTAAGCTACTGAAATAATTTACAGCAACATAAATATCAATCTCGAAATCAACCTTGAAAAATGAATTATAAAATTGAAACTACTTGTTTATGGGCTCTTATTTCAAATATTATTTTTCATAATGTTTGAATATGAAATTTTATTCACGTTATAATTTATATAAAGGTGAGAAATAGAGTAGATTTTTTTTAAAAACACCTGAAGAATGAATTTCAAATTAAAAAAATATTTAGTTTTTAAAAATAAACAAAAAATGAAGAAAAGAAATAATGAAATAGATGATAAATAATAAAATAAATCTTATTTTTATGTTGTATATCACCCTCCCCCTAAACTACCAAAATTAATTTCCCTTTTCTTTTTTTTTTTCTTTTTTCTCAACCAAACATACCATAAAAGAAAAAGAATATTCCATATTTCTTAGACCAATGATTACTCTCTTTTTCTTTTTCAATATCTGAATAGTACTAGTTTAACTTGGAGAAATAAATGAGAGTAGTGAAATCCACCTCCAACATTGGATCTTGGATTCCCACCATATATATATATAATCAATACTTTTTCAATTTCTGTTGATTCTGAGAAGCAAACAAGATTTTTGAGCAGTCAAGTCAAGGAAGATTGTGGTCAAATTTGAAGTAAAATATTCAATTTCTTCTTTCCCTTCACCATCACCATGCCTTTCCATTATCATTCATTTGTCATCTTGCATGCTTTCCCAGAAAAAATAATGAATTTGGTAGAGTAGTTGTTTAAAGTAGATAATTGAATCAGGAAAAGCTATATATATGCCTCCATGCAAGTATGTGTATAACATAATTTTCTTACTGTGTCATGCACTAAACCTCCTTTTTCTTCAATGCAGGCATTGTTGGATCTCACCACACCACCTACATAACAAAACACTAATCAACAAAGTGCTACCTAGCTCCATCACTCATTGCCTGTTTCTTATTTTTTGAAAGTCTTAATTTTTTTTTCTCTGTTAATTTTTTATACTTTTCTGCATTATTAACAAAGCTATTTGTTTAATACATTAATGTTACTTGATAAAAAAATGTGTATTCTTGATATTTTTCTATCTGTTTTCAAATTCTTCCATAAAAAGGAATAATTTATGCTTCTCCTTCGTCCTCCAAATCTTTGAAATGTACCTTGTTTATGAGTGAGTTCTGTCTAAGACGATTCCTTTATATAAAGCAAGTGGTGCAGGAGAAAAGATGTGATTTTTTTTTCTTTTCTTTTCTTAATCCAGAAGCATGATGCTAATAATTCTAATGTTGTAGTGTTGTAGCAAATTATTGAATCTAATGCATTTCAGGACTTATAAAAGAAGGGAGTTTGTCCCTTTTGAACGCCAAATATATCATCAGCTTTTACAAATCACTATTGAATATCAACAATGCTAAATGACACCTAAAAGTAGTGTAGGCGATATAACATGATAAAAATAAGGGTTTTCATATATTTTTATCAATTATCTTAAAGTTCCATTTTTTTTTTTAAAACAGAAGGAATGTGTTGAGTGCTAAAGGTTTTGGGTACCCAAAACTGAATAAAAAATTGATCCAAGAGAAAGTTAGTTTGCTAACAAGTGAGGCATGGCCTAGTTTCTGGGGTATGATGAGGGACAAAGTAACCAAGGATTTAGAAATTACTGTATCCAATGTATGAGGGACAAAGTTAAGTCTCACATTATGTGAAAAAGTCTATTTTGATGACTTCGTGACTCCAACTTCCCTTTTTTTATCTCCCTGACTTCTACATTCTTAAAAAGAGACTCCTTATTTTTTCAACTCTCCTTTTTCTCCTCGTATTTTTCAGCTATCTCTCTCTAAATCCCTTTATTCATATAAAATAATCTTGTTAGTTTAGTTAGGTATCAGCTAGATAAATCCTTGAGATTATAAAGATTCTTTATGAAAGAAATAGTATTACTACAGTAGTTAACAACAAGCACAAACCAGTTCTTACATAGAAGAATACACAAATAGTATTGCATGATACAGTTTCTAGAAATAATGCCACCCACACACTGAGGCATAAGCGACAGAATGAGGTTGAACATGTGTGCAGGTTGCTGATAAATGCATTGGTTTAAGAGGCTAAAAAGAGGCCTAAGAAAGCCCAAAAGTGGAATTGGATTGGTCTCATTTAATTCCAATTGAAGTTGGGCCTCTGATTGATGTTCTGAAATTGAAGCCCAGTAGTTTTGTCATTTCAGAAATCTCATGGTGGGGATGCTACATTTGGACATGTTGTACTTATTTTGTCCTTAAATAGTAAGAGAAGTTTTGTATTTAGATATATTAGAGTGCACTTTAGCTCTTTGCTCAATTCCGATGGATCCTTAAAAAGAAGCATTTAGAAATTTTTTATCCAAAGTCCCGACACAGAAATAAGGGAAGCTGACCAATTAAAAGCATGCTTTTCACTTTTTTTTTTTCTCCCTGAGGCTATGCTTTGAGGCTTTAACCAAAACCGAGAAAGTAAGAACCCTGATTTATGTTAAGGCTGAGTTAAGCAATTTACTATTGAAACTGCAAAAACATGAATTGCTTTTATGGGGGAGGCCAAACAATCATATGACAGGAATTAATGCAACCAAAATTTAGTTCCCTGCTTAAAGGGACATTAATCAACATATTCCATGTTGTGTTTGCTGAGAACAATATTTTTGTCATGTACCATAGTCTGCAGCAAAGCAAATTCATGCAGTACAATACATAAGAGGGGAATGAGGTCCAAAACATCAAGTTGATAAAATGAATAGAAGAGAAGGACAAGGAAAATTTCAAGCCAAAAAATGGAAACTGATGCCACATTTAGATGTCATTATGGATTGGAATCAGAATATTTTTTTAATTATCATAAACAGACAAGGTTGGATGTCTTTGCAGTGAGTTTAGAGAAGGCCAAAATGTTGGATGTTCATGTTCATGTTGATGGCCACAATTATGACATGGTTGTTCTGACTTCCAAGTTTACGTGGAATCATTAACTACAGAATGGTGACAGACACAAAGCAATATGCAATGCTGGTAGCAATAAAGACCCTCCAGTGGGGGCTAACCTAGCCTTTTCATCTTTTCATAGAACAAGGTAAAACATGGGGATGTACCTTAGGCACCTTGCATGGTATGAATTGCATGTGGGCACAAATTCCAAGTGCCCCACCCACGATGCCTTGCATTATTGAGCCTGTGAAGCACTTGAGCACAAACTGTTAAGACCTTGGAGTGGCTAACTTTTTTTACAAAAATTTTGGTTGTGGATTTTGCATAGGTAGGTTTGTGACTTAAAAGATGATTGACAATAATCCTTGAGCTGTCTATTACAGTGTTGTAGGGCCAATGTATTTGCATGTGAGCCTTTGCTTAGGGAGTCCTGCTTCACTGCCCCATGCCCCTACCTTTTCCTTCCTCTGTCCCCTTCAAAGTATTGACTAATTCAGAAAAAAGCATAATACTAGAATATGAGCCAGTGTGGAATGTTTTAACTAAATAGTAATTAATCACTCATTAGCCATCAAATGAACCAAGAAAAACTTTTTGTAAATCTGTTAATCTAAGCATGTTTGTGAAAATTCATTGCACACATGTGCCACTACTCAAGAGGGGTTTTGTGCTTGCTCTTTATGATCAATCAAAGTGGTAATTAATTAACTCCTGATCAGACTCAGAATTTTCCATTCATGGAAAATACATATAAATATCAATATTTGCTTTGAGGTTCAACAACACACTACTTTATGAAACTGATGATGGAGTCATGCAGATATAGAATGCAAAGGGCATTCCTATGAAAAGGAGTTTACACAGTTGGAGCCATGCGTGCAGTGGTGTCTCCCTAGCACACAAGTGCCAGCATCTAGCATCAGATAAGAAAAAGAAAACATGCATAGTACATGTAGGCCACATTACAGTGTACACGAAAATGATCTTAATTATGAAGATTAGCTTATTCCACTACCCTACCAGTTCACCTAACATGTTCCCTGATCACTAATAAAAGCTCCTAATTTGTCATGTAATCCGTGCTCTTATTTGTGTGCTAAAAACTATGCTTGCCATCAAGCGAAAATGAGTGTTCAATCAATCATTATAAAAAGTTTCTGCAGTGGAAATTTTGTAGTTTGAACTTAGTTTCTGCATACTTCCCTAAACTAACCACTCAAAGGTGAAGGCCCACATTGGCTTCAAATTGAAATGTAATAGAAATAATTAGTCATCTTAAGTGAACAATCCATGTTCAAATCATTATCTTATTGATGTGTGTATGATTCATAACTATGTTAAATGATAGGAACCAATAAAATAAAGGATAGTGTGATTAAAAAATCTTCCTAATTAGTTATGCTAATTATTGAATAGAATATTACATATACTTTTATGAGAAAACATGATATAAGTATATGTGCTTAATTGCATTGTCTTCTGTAAAAAAGACATGTAAACTTCTATAATAATTATCTAAAAGATATATTTATAATAATTTTGTGATTAAATAATTATGTGAGTTATAATGTTAGTACACTAATGTTAATCTTCATTTTTTTAATGTTTTTAATATGATAAATTTTGCTGTTAGATATTTGAAAAATTAAACATAATTTTGTTCTTTCTATTTTATTCAATCTATAATTTTGGTTAATCATGTTTTAAAGTAGAAATATTTTATCCCTCTTTTTAAAAAATGTAATTTTGGTCCTATTTTCAATTTCACACAATGCTTTATTTGTTTTATTTTAATTCAATAAAACCTTGAATTTGTTATTTAAGGTATCATTACAAATTATTTAATTGAATGAAATGTAAGAAAGAAAATAAATAAAATGCACACAACATTGAGGATGGGTCAAAAAATTGTAGATTTTTCAAAATAGAAAGATCAAGTGACTTTATTTTGAAATAGACACATATATATTGGACAAAATAAAAAAAAAAAAAAAAAAAAAAAAAAACAGGACAGTATGTGATTGCATTTAAGCCATTGATAAAGTTATTAAAATTAACAACACTATTATGATTGTGTTCAAGTTTTCTAAAGTTTAGTTACTCATTTGAATTTTATACATAGGACATTTCTATATTCTTCATCTCCATGTCTAAGTAGAAGTTTGGTTATCTCAATAACTTGCTGTGTGAATGTTAAAAAACAAATAAAATAAAAGGACAAAAAATATGCAAAGTTTTTTCATTTTTGTTTTTGAATTGGTTATTTATGACAAAGAGACTGAAACCCTAAGCAATTGTATGTTGGTTGAAGTTGAGGAGTTGAAAGTAGGAAGAGAATAGCTGCTAAAACATAAATGCAAGAACAGTAAAAGAAGATCGAGTTCCCAGGTTGTTCCCATCCATCAATTGAATGTCTGTAGCAAACAGTGAGCAATGAAAAAGAAGCATTGAATGACCCTTTCACCTTCCAAATCCCCACTTGCCTCTCACATTAATTCATTCACCATTTATGGATCCTGTCAAAAGAGACCTTTCAAACTCACATTTTTAACAAAATCAATGTACTCTTCCCTTTCACTGCATTCTGCATTTTATTCAACATTTATTATCACTTTCATTCATAACATTGTAATTAATTTTAGCTCCAGAAACTTTTATTATAAAGATAACCATTTTGTATTGTCTAATTTAATTATGTTTTAAGGCTTTATATAAAAATACGTTTTAAAAAAAATAAGATCAAATTTAATGACAAACTAATTTAATTAAAGAAATAAATAAATTTAAAATTTTAACTGTAAAAAGACATAATATTTTTTCACATAGATAAATTTTTAAAAAATGCATGTACCATTTGGTTTGGGGAAAAAAAGATTAAAAAAAATTATGAGTTGTTGGTTAAGAAATAAAGTTGAATTATTGCGGAAAAGTCAAAGGTAAAATATTTATTACTCGCAGACAAAGGTCTTTCAAAACCATGATCAGTAGTTTTTGTTCCTTCACTGCCGGATTTGGAATCAAAGATAAGAATATAATCATTTTTTAACAAATATTATATTGTTATACTATTTTTTAAGTTTTATGCCATTTTATTATTTAATATTGTATAAAAGATTACGAAATGTATAATTAATTATTACGAAGTTAACCTCAAATAATTACATTGAGTCAATACATCATAAATAATTTTATGCCATCATTATATTGTGATTTTTACTAACATGGTGAGTTTTCAAATTCACTTTTAAGGTGTCTTTGGTTTGTTACTATGCTTTACATCTATTTTAGTAGAACATCATCATCTCATTGATCATTAGGATGATATTTGTATTGAAAATATGATTCTAATTTTTAGAATTTACTTTATTTAAAATTATTAAAACTACTTTTTCTATTAACATGCCATGCTATTTGCTTCATATACATTTTTTTTTGTTTTATAATAATTAATTGAAAACAAGACATAAGTTCTAAAATAAGTTATTTTATTTTTTATTATAATATTATTTTTATTTATATTTCTAGTAATATAAATAATTAAACGTAGAAGAATTATCTTAAGTAAATAATGCTTTAATGGAGTACAATCTATGTTAGGTTTTATTAGGAAAAATGCAGAAAAATTCAGTACCAGTATATTATGAATATTTCATATAAAAAAGTCAGAACATCATTTTCAACTAAAAATAAATAAAATATTAAATTAATAATTACGTGAATCTTCTTTTTTTTATATATTTTTATTTAATATGAGATCAAACTCACACTTAAAATCTTAATAATTTGCATAATGAAAAGTTAATCCAAATTTAATAGTAAACTTCCACAATATTAGTGTGTTGCTAGCATAATAAAAATTCACTAAACTTAGATCTTATTTTGTGATCTAGTATTAGATTTTATGTGAATTTTAGATGTTTAACACATACTTGAACATGAGTTGACTGTTTAAAGGCAAATGAACAAGGTTAAGTATGATGATAGACAAAGAATACGAAATTTGACTATGTTTCATTTCTATATATGAGAGTAACCATGGGTTTGATGATAATTATCAATTTAGTTAGTAATCTCATATTAATTTGAGATGTAAAGTTATAGATGTCTGTGGTTTTGTCTAATGTATTTACCAATCATTCAGGTTAATTTTATGGTAATTTGTACGACAAAACATAAAAGAATTGGGAAGTGTTTAAAATTTCTCCATAATAATATTTTTAACATAATTAGACAGTTCTTGTAACGGTTTTAGGTGGATCAAATGGACTCAGAACATCTTACAACTTATATAAAACACATAATAAAAAATGTAGATTAATCAGTTTGAAATTAATTTATTATAATACAGTGTACATTCTATGAGTTTCCAATAAGTAAAATATCTTGACCTGGGGAGAAAAAATTCAACTTTATGTCTTATATTGTGTTTAAGTAAAGTGGGTGAGAAATTTTTAGTAAATAGATTAATAAAGTAGAAATTAGTGAGAAATAGAGAAATAGATTAGAAAGAGTTTGTAATATAGTTTGGTTGATTGGTTAAGAAATATATTAATATGATATTTATTTTAAGAAAGAGACTTAGAAGAAAGTGTATGTTGTAAATAGTATACTCCTATATTCTTAATTTTATTTAGAGTCATTTAATTTATTTTAAGATATTCTTAATTTTTTTTATCTTAAAAGAGGTTATGAAAATTTATCAAGGGTGATTATCATTAATAAAGTAATTTTTCATTTTCTTATGGTATAAATTGGTGTTAGAGTACGTAATCAATTTTAAAAACTTATTTCAATTGTCATGTAAAAAATGTAACTATAGTTAGTCGTTGTTACTCATATTATGTGTCACCACACTAACACTTCTAATCAATGTTCTTTGCTTCAACTAAATCCACTTGTTGTCCCTGTCACAAATAATGTTATTTGGAACCTCTTAAACCCATTCCAAGAGGTAGTGACACCCCATTTAACTTCAATTTAAGTATGTATTAGTTTTTTTGGGTTCTTTTGTCAAATGGGTTCTCTTTATTACTTCTTTGTTTTGTGTGTTTTTTTTTTCTTTTTCAATATATGGGGTATGAAAGTTTATAAAGAGGAATTTGAAATTAATAATTAAATAAAGGAGCAAGTCCCTTAGATTCTTTACCATGTACAGAAAAGCTAGGAGTACATTGAATGTTGGTTGTCTTATAATATTTGAATTTTTTATTCAAAAGCAACTAATCACATGGTTGATTTTTCTATATAATATTTGAATTTTTTATTCAAAAGCAACTAATCACATAGTTAACTTTTCTATATTATTTCGCATGTGTTAAATGACTAGAAAATGGTAGTAATATAACTTTAGAATGTTCTATGATATTAAAAGATCTTTATATCTCATAACTAGTTTATAAAATAATTACGAAATATTTGGACTATTCAGTAATTTTTTAATCTTTTTATTGTTTATTTCACACCAAATAAACAACATCTTATAAGCCTACAAAACAACGTCATAAACATTTGTAAGTTTCTAAGCATAACTTCATCTTATGATATTTGGGCATTCATTTTCAACTTTATCAAACCCTTGTTGTCTCATTTATTTATCAAAGAGTTTATTTAGTATTTCAAATATTAGTTAAGTGTGAAAATACTATCATGCATTGAGTCATATCTGCGGTAAAAGAAGTACTTTTTTTATTTGAGTTAATCGTTCTAATGTTTGAGGAAATATTTTATAATACATCTTTTTAGTAAAAATAATTTTTTACTTTTATTGATGATTGTGCATGTATTCCAAGGAGATATATGGTGAAAACTAGATTTGATATTTTTTTTACTCTTCACTAAAATCATTTTTAAAAAAGAGTAGGTATAATAATGATATTAAATATGTGAATGACAAATTTTGAAAAAAAAAGTATCTCATAATGATATTATTTATGAACTAGTATGTGTAAACACTCCACATGAAGTTGTAGAAAGGAAAAAAGGAAGAATTATCATCTTGTGAAATTTATTAACTATTTTCAAAACCTATTAGAAAAAAGTTATCTTAAGGGTCTCATACTTTGTTAGTATATTACACTCTTATGTCTTAGGATGAGATTAATCTTATTGAATCTCTTATACTTTTTCCTAGTGTCAATTTTATTTTGTTAAGTCATTGGATATGTTGTTGTTTTTTTTTACTCTCTTAATCCTAATCGTAGAAAATTAGATTAGACACCTAAAACTCTTATAATAATATATTTTATTTGTTATCTTTTGAATAAAAAATATATAAATGTTATAATGATAATAGTGATTCTGTCTTTATTATTTTGGATACCATCTTTTCTGAGATGAAATCCTTCTTCTTAGTTCTCAACTTTAAGGGGAACCACTTAAAAGAGAAGAACTTTTCTTTTTGTCATTACCATATGCAAGATGTTGAAGATCTTAATAATGAAACCACAAAAAATAAGAGTGAACCAACACATAATGAAAAGCAGACAAATTTTGAAGAAAGATACTAAGGAATGAAATTAACAACCCATCTTGAATGTGGAGCAAACAAAGTTGTTTAGCTTGGAGACTAGGATCCTTGAAACTAATAGTGAGGACATAAGTGTTATTGTGAATTTACCCATTGTATTAAGAAAATAAAATTAATATACTTCCGCATGTAATTATATTGTAATAACTATGTCAACTATGATATATATATATATATATATAGTCATGTATGATATATGAAGACTAAATATAGTCAAATATAGTTTTGATTGAATTGTTTTAAATACAATATGTATTCCTATGACTATGTTGAACACTAACAAACTGAATAATATTTCTTCTATAAGTTTTTTCGCCCGACTCGATTTGAGGTTAGAAACTGTTTACCGATGTGATTAAAACGAACGATAAAGGTGTTTTGAAAACATAATTTAGTTCTTTAAGACTTCACTTAGTCAAGGTCCAGTACTCACACTTAATCTTAAGAACCATAATCTTTATTATTGTTATTAAGTCCTTTAGTGACTAAATTGATAATTTTTTTAGGCAAGGTATAAATTTCAAAAGTTTGTTTTGTTACTAAAATATCTAAAATAAATCAGAACAACAAGAAAATTGGATATTCACTATTTAAAAAGTTTTTCAATTTGTATGAAAAAGTCATTTCCAGTATGCATGACCTTCACATTACAAGTTCTAAGAGATATTTCCTATAAATATGTAACAAGCCTAACCTAAGAAACCAATATGAAAGTTTGGGTTTAAAATCATTTGAATTTTCAGTGAACACAATCCATGTTCATAAAAGACACTACAAGAGATCTTTATGAAGAGTCTTCAATAAATCTTAAGAGATCTTTCCTATAAATACATAATAACTCTAACTTAATAGGAACAAACATGAATGTTAGGATTTAGATTCATAAGAATTTTCAGGAACTCAATAAAAATAATATGTTTTTGTTCATCGTATTTTACTTAAAATGTTATTCTTAAGAATGTATATATCTTTCTAGAGTCTCGTATAAAAAACACAATTATACATGCTAGGAAATTAAGTTGTATCTTGTTTTCAAGAATACAAGATTGCAATTCATACATTCATAATTTGACATGCAAAGCTGGTTAATTTAGCAACAGTTTTTTTGTCTTAACTTATTTTTCCTGCTCAATGCTCGAAATCGTTTATAAAATAGGAGAAGCAACAGTCTCAACTGTTTCCTACAGTATTACTTAACATTTCATTGATAAATAAATAATACACGAAAACAGACATCAAAATTTGCTGGTTTGAAAATTACGTAACAAAAAGAGTCAGAACAGATAGCGTGAAGTTAAAGCAGAACCCGAGAAGATGATGCTGTTTTAGGGCAAGGTGGTAATGGACGGAAAACGTTATTCATCGGGAAGTGATTCGAGGGTGACAGCAGGACTCAGTAGACGGGGATTGGTAACGGCTAGTGGGTCCCCAGCGTAGTTGTTATGTGGTACCAAGAAATCACAACCACTAATGACCGAACAACTGTTTCGGCTCCTACGAGATATGTGTTGGTAGTTCTGCTTCGGTTTTGAATTTGGAGAAAGATTGACAATATTGAATGGTAGTAAGTTGAGGCGAGGGTGTCGTTTATTAAAGTTTCACCTCAGTGACATTTATTGATTTTATGACAACCTTACAAAAGTTGATTTGGGATTAGAGATTGTAGATTGCTAATATCGACAATATTTGATTGTTTGTTGTTATGCGCCATTGTTGTCTTTTCCTCGTGCATGCGGTACACCAACACATGCACAGGTACTGCTGATACTCATCCTGCACAGTGTAGTCAATGCTTTTCACAATTTAATGCCACTATATTTTCCTACACCTTCAAATTTAAACTATTTATTTTAGAAAATTTGATTCTTGATAATGATAGTAATAATAATCTGCTTAAGTACTACATTATTATTATTATTATATATTAAAGACATAACAAATGGTTAGAATCCATTATTCAGAGAATGATGATGAAGGTAATGAGTAGTGTTCCCTGGAACTATTGCAATGAAAAGAAGCAGCAGAACAGAACATAATGATGTTGTATTGTTATTAGAAGTAGAACTAAGTAGAAGACATATATATGACTCTAATAAATCATGTCAATTTGACCAAACTGCAAATGAATCATAGTTGCATGATTATGGTAATATTGGTACAAGTAACATATACCCTTTTCTAATCATATTTTGATTTTACTTTATTTTAATATATTTAATTTTTGCTTTTTATAATTTTACACTTTTATTTTTATGAAACTAAACTGTAAAGATCAATAAGAAGATGCATTCATGTATATCTTTAGGTCTAAGCTTCTTTGTTACATTCTTATTATTTCAAAAAACACTTATGATTCTTTCATCTTCTCTCTAGTGCAGATCATCCTTATTTGTTTCACAGTGATAACCAAGGTTGTTAAATAAATTAGTATCAAAATAATTTTGTTTCTTATTTTAATATTTTTTAAATTATCTTTAAATAATTTTCATATTTAGAGGAAATAATAGTAACAAAGCTCAAATGTTAAACTAAACTTTTTTTCATCCTTATTCATAAAAGGGAAAATAATTTATAAAATTTATTATTGTGTATAATCTAAAATATTAAAGAGTACTTTAGTAAAAAGAATTAACATAAGGAATAGTTAATAAAGAGTTTTGTATAAAGGAAAAGTTATTTTTCTTCAAATAAAATCTTATCATTAGAGAAAAATAAATAAAATATTTTAATATTTTAAAAACATAAAAGTATTGAATTCAACTTCTGTATATTATTAATACCCTTAAATGGAATTGTCCTTAAGGGCATATCTACTCTAAAATAAACTAATATCATCTAAACAAATTAGACTGATTTTCTCTAATGTATGAATGATTTTCCATTTCATAACCTCTTTAAAAAATGGTCAAATTAAACTCTAATTCTTTTAAATAAGACAAATACGTTTAAAAAAAAAACTCATTAATCTAAGAATTTTTCATGGTCATCCATATCAACAAGAGAGTGAATGAATAAAAAAAAAGAAATTAAATATTAGTACTATCAATATATTATCACATCGTAGGTTATGTTAATGAACTGTTCTTAAAATATTTCTCCTATTTTATCCTATTCTCAAAGAAACATTATTTATGATAAAATAGTTCCACTTATTTTTATATATATATATATATATATATATATATATATATATATATATATATATATATATATATATATATATATATAAAAGGAGAAAAGGGAGGCTATATCAGAAATGATCACAGATGACAAATCGGACACACATGTAGACGGCGATTTACAGCTTAGCTCTCTGTGCTCTGCAAAAAAAAACTGATTTTCTCTCTCTCAGTATTCAAAGTATGTCATGTCCCATGTCATGTGTGTGCATTTCATCTTCTACACCAAATTGCAACACCTTGCACTTCATAGTAATAAATTACACTTGGCAATTTTTGAAATCTTACTTAATACTATAGTTGGGTCTTAGCTTCACTCTATCTCTGTCTCCATTCCTCAAACCAACAAATTCCACCTCTTCTCTTCTCCAAAACCATTTTTCCACTCTTTCCATTTTCTGTGAGGTCTGAAAACCTTTCATCTTTTGGGTTGTCCAAAGGTGCCTATTTCCATGTTTTCTTTTCATTCTTGTGAATTCTGCTACCACCCAAATGTAAAAGAAGATTGCAGCAAAATAAAAAAGAAACCTTAATATCAAAGCTTTGAGCTTTTTCTAACTTGTGTGAACTGTAGTAAGAGGGTCAAAATCTGTCATCCTTTATGCCTTTTAGTTCTTGAAAACAATAGTTTGAGCATAATACTTTTTTTTTTTTCTTTTGGTTAATGCTTGATTGTGAGGATATTGTTTTATTTTGTTAGGTCTTGATTTTGAATTTCTTTACTGTTATTTTCATACTGATGACTTCTTACTGCTAAGGAACTGCTTTGAGGTTCAACTATGTCAGTTTTTATTGAAACTTTTCAGGTTCTGATGGTAACGATATCATGACAAGCATAAACAGCAAAATCGTTTTTGTTGTTGTTTTATTTTGTTATTTTATGCTGGATGTTCATTGTCCTGAGGATTGACATAGTAAATACGAGCATGATACAATAATGGAGAAAAAGAAAGTTTTGGATCTCTCTTATTGTTTTCTACTCGGATCCTCAATGATATTTTTTGTATTCCTAAGCAATCAAATGGTAGTTGGTAGTGATTACTTATCTGTATGTCTCACAGCATGCATTTTTTCTTCTTTAGAGTCTCTGCATTATTGATATTATTATTACTACTATTTCCAACTTTTAAAGATGATTCCTCTGGCACTGTGCAGAGTAAAAATTGATACTGAGCTTTCAATGACCCGCAGAACTTGAAGACCTCTCTACCTTTAGTCATTTCAATAGTGATTCAAACTTTTGATATATGAAGGACATGCCACTATTTCTGTAGTGGAATCTTTTGCTGGAGTTTCTCTAGAGGATCATCGGAAACAAAGCCAATTACTTAAAGCCAAATGTTTTGACTTGTAAAGGGAGATTTGAAGGCTTCACAGCACAGCTAGTGTCTGTAACTGTTCTCTTGTAATGGATTGTCTCATAGGCCTTTGTGTGCAGTGCTTTTAACCCTGTAGAATTTCTGAAACCTGAGATGCATAGTACTTGGTAAATTTGGGGATGCAGCATCTTGCTTTCTGAGCCAAAAGGTATCTGATTCTTTTCAGATTTGATTCTATTTCGGTAACATTGTTTTGATAAAAAAAAGCTTATTTGCCATTCTGTAGCACTGAAGGTTTCTGGTTAAAAGAGTTTTGTCAGTAGTGTTCTGTCACTGCTTAGAGACATGTTGCATTTTGGTTATATATGATAATTCTAGTGGAGTTTGAAAACGAGAGAGAAAACTAGTTATCTTGAACTTGCTCCTGTGTTTCTTCCCCTTGTTGTTTAGAATGTTGGAACATCTGGGTGTGAAGGTTATTGAGTGACATCTATTGAGCAAGACAGTTTTTGTGAGATTGCTGGTACTGATGAGTCGAGAACAGCAGAAGCGAGGGAAGCAAGAAGTATGTTCTGATGATGCTGAAAAGGTCATTGTTGCCGTTAAGGCATCAAAGGAAATTCCAAAGACTGCTCTTGTTTGGTCCCTAACTCATGTTGTGCAACCTGGCGATTGCATTACACTGCTAGTGGTTGTACCTTCACAGAGTTCGGGTAATCCAATTTTTGCCTTAATTTTTTTATCTATGTGCTCTTTTGTTAGACATTAGTAATTGCTTTGTGGTCATTATGGTGCCTATTTTTACAGGCAAGTAATATATTAGTTGGGTCCTCTGAGATGTGTGATTCCCTTTTTTTTATATGGTTTGTTTTGTTTTGGATATGAATTATGAACAAATGGATAGCAGGTTGAGATGTGTAATATATCCCCTTGTGTGATAACTTTGTTCACTTTTTGCTTGTGGTGGACGACTATAGTTATGTACTACTGCTGTGTGTCTCTCTTATTTCAGCTTAAATTCTTGATGCATGCAAGAACATTTACTCTGTTATTATTGTTTTTTATTGGTCATTTGAACCTTCAGTCTTCCTTTATTCCGTGAACCAAACTATTGTATTACACATATGTAGGTAGAAGATTATGGGGTTTTCCAAGATTTGCCGGTGATTGTGCGAGTGGTCATAAGAAATCTTCTTCAGGATCATCAAGTTCGGAACAGAAGTGTGATATCACTGACTCTTGCTCTCAGATGATCCTTCAGCTCCATGATGTCTATGATCCTAACAAGGTTAGTGGCCTTGATGTAAGAATGTCTCATAATGAATGTTGCGTCTATATGCCAACCTAACAGTTATTTGACAGATAAATGTGAAGATCAAAATTGTTTCTGGATCACCCTGTGGAGCAGTGGCTGCGGAAGCCAAGAAAGCCCAAGCCAATTGGGTAGTTTTAGACAAGTAATTTTCTATCATATTCTCCCCCACCTAAAGGCATGCTAGTCTAATATGAAACAAACTTGATGAACTCTTAATATCTGGTTTCACAATTTTTTTGATGTGATTATAATTCAGTATGAATTGTTGGTATTTCGATTTTGTTCTTTGAACAGACAGCTCAAACATGAGGAAAAACAATGTATGGAAGAGCTGCAGTGCAACATTGTGGTTATGAAGCGTTCGCAACCTAAGGTACTCCGCTTGAATTTGGTTGGAACAAAAAAGAAGGATCTTGAAGAATTATGTTCACTACCTTCTGAACAAGATCAGATGCTTGGAAAGAAAACTAAGAACAAGAATGATTCTTTAAATTCCTTAAAAGGTCCAGTTGTCACTCCATCCAGCAGCCCCGAGCTAGGGACACCGTTCACTGCAACTGAAGCTGGTACTTCATCGGTTTCAAGCTCTGATCAAGGAACTTCACCATTTTTCATCTCTGAGATAAACAATGAGTGCAAAAAAGAGGAAACTATCAAAGAAAATGCAGAACTTGATGATTCTATATCAGACACAGACAGTGAAAACTTGTCTACTTCTTCAGCAAGCTTGAGATTCCAGCCATGGATCACTGATTTACTTCTGCATCAACAACCATCTCAACCTAAGGAAGAAAGAACGGAGAGATGTCATAATAGGATTCAATTGTCTACTACTAGAGCTTTACTAGAAAAGTTCTCGAGACTTGATAGAGAAGCTGAAATTGAAATCTCAACCTATAAGACTGACTTAGATTTCAGTGGGAATGTACGAGAAGCAATAGCATTATCTAGAAACACTCCACCTGGTCCACCTCCCTTGTGTTCAATCTGTCAACACAAAGCTCCTGTTTTTGGAAAACCTCCCAGATGGTTCAGCTATGCTGAATTGGAGCTTGCCACTGGTGGATTTTCGCAAGCCAATTTTTTGGCAGAAGGAGGATTTGGATCTGTTCACAGAGGGGTTCTACCAGATGGACAAGTTGTTGCTGTGAAGCAACATAAATTGGCCAGTTCTCAGGGTGATCATGAATTCTGCTCAGAGGTAGAAGTCCTGAGCTGTGCTCAGCACCGAAATGTTGTTATGTTGATTGGTTTCTGTATAGAGGATAAGAGAAGGCTATTGGTTTATGAGTACATATGCAATGGATCATTGGATTCTCATTTATATGGTAATTTCTTTTTCTTTAAGATCAAGTTATGTTGTGGCAAGGTCATGTTTTTGAATTGGCTTGAACTTCTTTAACATATATATTCATGTTGTATGTGAAAGGTCCAGGTCCTAGTTACTTGAAAAGTTATGCATAATCTAATATATGGGGATTTGGTTTGACGTGGTAGATTCATTTTTGTAAAGCTAATGAGATCCAAGACTTTATACTACTAGATAAAACTTGATTTTATACATATTTCAACTAGCATGCATTTATGCTTTTGAGATGATTCTGAAGAGTTTCCATATGCCTGCCAAAGCATTGGTTGGAGTAGGACTTATCTTGTTCTTAGTAATGCAGAATATGTAAATATTTTGTGTTATTTTCACATTAAATACAATGACTACAATCATGTAGTATAGGTTTCATTTCACTGATAATGGCTTGATTTGTTAACTGGACATTACTTGGAACTCTATCAGGGAGGCAAAGAAAACCATTAGAATGGTCTGCCCGGCAAAAAATTGCTGTTGGAGCTGCCCGAGGGTTACGATATCTTCATGAAGAGTGCAGAGTGGGATGCATTATCCACCGTGACATGCGGCCAAACAACATTCTTATCACTCATGATTTTGAACCACTGGTATGGGTTGTGTGTCACCTGCTTTGTGCTATGCAGTCAGCAGTTTTTATAGTTTACATATGAAAGGCACCACTGCTTCATATCTTTTTTCAAAAAGTTTTCAGTTAATTAAGTTGTGTTAAATTCTTCAAGGTTGGTGATTTTGGACTGGCGAGGTGGCAGCCTGATGGTGACACAGGAGTGGAAACTAGAGTAATCGGAACATTTGGGTATGCAGAATATTAATCCTTATTTAGTTTCATTGTCTTGTTAGTCTGCAGAACATCAATGATTCAACTAAGCATTGATGGTGCTGTGTATGTAGGTATTTGGCTCCTGAATATGCTCAAAGCGGCCAAATTACTGAAAAGGCTGATGTTTATTCATTTGGGGTGGTATTAGTGGAACTTGTTACAGGGCGAAAGGCTGTGGATCTCACTAGGCCAAAGGGACAGCAGTGTCTTACTGAGTGGGTAAGTCAAATGATATCATATCTAATTTTTACTATGATTTTGATTGTGGCAATGACATCTTTTATGTGAGCATTCGATATTCAAACAGGCACGACCACTGTTAGAAGAATATGCCATTGAGGAACTGATTGATCCAAGGTTGGGAAGTCACTATTCGGAGAATGAGGTCTATTGCATGCTGCATGCTGCTTCATTGTGCATAAGGAGAGATCCTTATTCTAGACCACGCATGTCACAGGTAAGGAAAATTGTGAGAACCAAGAATAGCAATGACTTCCAATATGCTAAACACTAACTTTAAGCATTGATGTTACCCCACTTTTGGTTTCCCCCACCTTATCTTGATGGCAATCTTGTCTTGTTTCTTCAAGGTTCTGCGAATACTGGATGGTGACACGGTTATGGACCCAAATTATGTTTCAACTCCCAGTTATGATGTGGGAAACCAGGGTGGCTGATTTTGCTTTTTGGCCAGAAGGGTAAAGCAAAGACAGCTCCTTTACAACGGCGGTCCCCTGTTGTAAGAGTCTCTAGAAGCTTTCCGTGGGAAGCTGAGCCTTGCCTATTGAGAAAGCAACAAGTCTGTCTAAGTGGACAGACAACATGTGAAGAGACTACACTTAAAACAGTTCATGAGGAAGATTACTGTCTTGCTATCCTAAGCCTTAGTATTTTGCAATTTGTAGGTAGTTATGGTTCTATTTCTCTGCAATTTAAACTAATCTTGCATATGTATATAGTAGTAGTAGTGTTAAAGTAGGTTAAGTAATATAGAAGCTTTTGAAATTCTTCTATGAAAATTTAGTCCTGTGGCTAAATGACTTTTGATCATCAGACTATGCTCATTAAATGGATAAAAAAAAAAGCCTTTTTGTATGGTTGGTTCAAATCTCTCCCCAATGCATGTGTTTTCACAAGCTTTGTTTTTGAGAAAGAAACAAACTTGGGCTGGGACTGAGGCAACAGAAAATGGTAGATTGGTGTCATTGTATGAAGCATGTGAAAGAAGAAAACCCTGGTTGGCTGATGATGACAGAAGGGTGATCAAGTGGCATGTCAAATGTTTGTTTCTGGGTTATGTTTTGGCTTCTTGTTACAAAGGATTAAAACGCGTTATCCTCGGCAACCTGTCCATGGATCTTAGAATGCAGAGGTATCTGTTCATTATGGTACCATTATTGCTTAGTCTTTTTTTGTTTTTGGTAAATCTATTAGGTTTAACATTTATGTTTTCTTTTTCTTTTGTTTTATACAACCTAAAAAGTTTAGATTTACAGAAACTATTTTCTCTCATATTGAACCTAAAGACCATCAAATCTCAAGCATATAAAAGGGCAGATTCAATCATACATAAAATTTTCAGTAATCGGAATGAATAGATTAAATTATATGAAAATTTGATGAGAATTATAATGATTGGATTAAAATTTGGTTAGAATTCTTAACTATAATATGAGAAAAATTTAAAAGTGTGAATATAACAATTGTATAATCATAAAATATATACAGTATATTTTTATATGGGATAATTTTTGTTATAAGTATTTAAATTTTTCTTTTGCAAAAAAATATTTAATTATTTTGTATCAACAAAAAGGGATTGAAACTGAAATACTAGTTTAGTTTGAATATTAAATTAAAATAAAATAAAAGCAGGATTTGATCTGTGATATTTGGGTGTGGTGACTGCTCCACTTCCTGCTTGCACAGTGGCACGGTGCGTTTGGAGTGAAAGCAGTCGTTTCGTCTTCTTCCTTCGCGACGTTAGGGTTTTGGGGTAGCCGTTTACAAGACCGAATTTTTCGCGTACCCCACGATACAACAAAATGTCGGGATTCTTCTATTAACTCCTCTCGCCAACCCGCGAAATACGAGTCGTTCCATCGTATAAGAGCCACACCAACCTACGCTTTGCATGCGTTTGATTTACCATTTGATATGGACGCCGAAGCTGACTCAACTCAAAACCCTACTATGAGGTCAAACTTCTGCGCTTCACTTTCAATTTTTCGTTTGTTTTATTTTCATCCTGATTGATCACCGTTTTGCCATTGATCGGAAAAAAATCGAACGTTTTCATCAAACAAACTAGGAGGATCATAGAATCTAATTCGAAACTATTTAGTTTTTGAATTGGCTATTACTGCATTTTGTTCTCTGCTTCACTTTAGAAGATTCATTTCTGTGAGAGAATATTCTATCCAGTTTTCAATCGCTTTGTGGGGGCTAACAAGTATCTGAGATATATATAATTGCCTGAATTTGCTATTTACAAGTGAATGATGGAATGTTCCATGCTTCTGAGTAGAATAATATATATTGAATCAGTGCACTCGATTTTGTTATTTTTTTATTCCTTTGCGTATAACTGTTTCTTTGCGTAGTTTCGTTTGAAGAATAGCTGATTTCTTCCTACAGGCACAAATGCTCTGCATGCTATAAGCAATTCAAGAAGAAAGAGCATCTAATTGAGCACATGAAAATCTCAAACCATTCCGTCCATCAGCCTGCATGTGGGGTCTGTCAAAAGCATTGCAAATCTTTCGAGTCTCTGAGGGAACATCTTACTGGTTGGTCATTTGTGCGTTCAATCTGTGTTGTCGACACTCTATTGATTCCATGTGTTATGCCCGTTGTTTATATTTTCTTGTTGTTCTTTTTTTAATTGTGTTTTAGGTCCTTTGCCAAAAGGAGTTTGTTCAAAGATTTTCTCTCTGCGGGGCTGTCAACTTTGCTTGGTACTATTTGATAGTCCCGGGTCTGTCATTGCTCACAGAGAAACATGTCGCTTATCTGGCCCTACTCGTCTAGTAAGTTGATAATTGACAACCTTATAAAAATAATAGCTTTCGTATGCGTACTGTTCACCCTAAGTAATCAAAGAAACCTGCTTGCATGTGTTTCTTGTATGTTCTTTTATTTTCTATTAGGATTAGGAAGTTTATGTTGTGTGTTGAACTGTTGCAGGGAACAAGAGAACTGCCCTTTATTGATTCCCAATTTGACTGTCAAGATTCTGATGAAAACCATGCCGGCCAGGGCCCCGTAGGAGCAGTTGCAATGGACTGTGAAATGGTTGGTGGTGGAAGTGATGGTTCTCTGGAACTTTGTGCAAGAGTATGTTTGGTTGATGAAGATGAGAACATAATCTTTCATACATATGTACAACCTCAATTACCTGTTACTAATTACAGGTACTTTGAATTTGTTTCATTGTTTTCTTTTCTTTTACAGATTACTTGTTTTAGGTTTGATAGGGAGAAGGAAATGAAAAGGAGGGGGATAGGATAGAAATATCAATGTTTCACTATTTTTCTGTCAGCAGAAATTGGGACGAGGGAAGTCTTTCCTTTGGGACCCTCCTCTCAAATTGGCACGAAATAGAGGGAGAGATGATGTCTATTTTTCATTTTTTTTAGTTTCTTAAAAAATTAACTAATATTTTATAACAAATAATTATAAATAATAAATAATTTAATGTTGAAAATAATAGAGAAAATTATTCTTTTTTTGGATTAAATTAGTACAAGGATATTTCGTACAATTTATTTACTTTCCATTATCTCTTTCACTCATCCAAACTGCATATTTTTTAGACTGCATTTATCTTTTATTTCTATCCTTCTTATTTATTTCTTCACTTCTGTTCCCAAAAGAGCATTATTCTCAGAGAAACGTGAGAAGGGAAAAGAGTGTTGGGGTTGATTTTGTTTTCATATTTTCAGGTATGATATAACTGGATTGACAGAAGAACATCTCAGAAATGCCATGCCCCTTTATAAAGTTCGAGAAAAGGTATTGCAAGTGCTATACAATGGAGAATCCATTGGCAAAGTTAGACTTAATGGTGGAAAGGCCAGGCTTCTTGTGGGGCATGACTTAGCGCACGATTTAGATTGCTTGAAAATGAATTATCCTGATCATATGCTAAGGTACATTCTTCTTGAGTAACTTAAATTTTGCTAAATTCTGCTTGACAGAATTATTCTTGACAACACTGTCTTGCACTAATTTTTTTTATCACCGCTTTAAGGATTTATCATGATGATGAACTAAACAGTTGTTAGAAATCCCTGAATTTCTTATGTTTTTCTCCTTTTTATTATCTTCATACCTAAGGTATTATCCTAATCAAGTTTCCAGACTTTAAAGATCTATACTATTGTAATTAATATTAGCACTCATCTTTTGCCTATGCTTTTATGTTGCATTGAAGAGACACTGCTATGTACCGTCCTTTGATGAAGACAAACTTGGTCAGCCATTCGCTCAAGTATCTCACCCGAACATATCTTGGGCAAGTTAATTTTTAACTCAATCTTTTTCTCTGTTTGAAATTTATTCTTCCAATTTGAAGTTTTCCTTTTATTTTAAAAATCAAATTTTATTTTACAGTTATGATATCCAATCCGGCACTCATGATCCGTATGAAGATTGTATTTCTGTCATGAGACTATACAAGAGAATACGAGCTCAAATTCATCCAGAGGAAGACCATGGAACATCGACTCCGATTAACAAGATTGTTGGCGTGCCTGATAGCTGGAGATCCAGGGAACTTGACAACCTCACTCCAGATCAGCTCTATGCCATGTCGAAATCGGATTACAAGTGTTGGTGCTTGGATTTGAGGCCTAGATTGGCCACCTGAATATTTGATCATTGCCTTCGTCTACAGCATCATATCATAATGCATATTTCTTCATACACTATGGGAATGGGGTGGCAAAATGTTTTGCAGTGATATTTTGGGTGCATATCTTTCTAACTCATCGCGTGGTCCTCGGATCAAGAAAACTATTGAGAAAAGGTAGGTCCTTGATTATGATGCTTTTGTAAATATTTATAACGGTCTGTTCAAACCTAGTAAAGGGTACCTTTTTTAGAATGAAGACTTGTCTACTCATCGTAATAAAGGCTACTGACACAGACATAAATGGATGTAAGGCTTGTTCAAGATCCAATTTCAACGGAGCCACTTAGATCTAAGCTGTTGATTGCTACAAAAGAGAGTTTTCATTTTCAAATATAAACATGTTTAATTATTATCTAATTTTTCTTTAAATAACTTGATATTAATTACCATGGGAAAGCTTCATTCCTGATTATGGAGCTGAAAAATGTTTTATTCTTCTCTATTCCCTTAGTATGAGAACTTTGAACTTCAAAAACAGGGCTTCCTTTTAATTAGGTATTATCAACTTGCTATTATCAAACTGTTATCTTTGTTAATTGCTACATAAATCTTTCCAACAGTCTAGTTGATTTACTTTGAGAGTAATTTTACTATATATTTAAAATATACTATAAATTATAAATTGTAATTACTTGTTTATTATGTAATTTATAGGTTAAAATGGGCATTGTTTACTATTATTTGTAGATTAATATTATAAGCTGCTTTTAATCTTGAACGGAAATTATATATATTTTTTTGTAATTAACTCTTTTAATATCAATAACATTTAGGAATTAGAATATATTCCATCCCATTATTTTTTACTCAAAATTTCTTTTAATGAAAAATAATACTATACATCATAAATTAAGATATGCAACAGAATAAGGAAAATCATATTCGTACCAGACATTGTAGGTATCCCATCTTATTATATATCATTACCAAGCTTTAAAAGGCTTGAAAGAGAGAAAAATATGCAAATGTGAGCATTGGTTAAGGTCATTCATCACATTGGCACACATGCTCACTGAAAAGGTTTCAATCTATTTCGTTGAATATAAGAAATGTTTAGTAAAGGATCTATTACTATATTCAAGCTGAAGAAAGTATTAAAATCATTCCTTCTATGACTATTTCATCAAACTCACTAACAGAATAGTGCATTTAATGAAAAAAGATTTAAAGACAATCTTAATTACTGATTATCCCCCAAAACTGTAGTTTACAAAAAGAAAGTCTCAAATTTGATTACTGTTTCCAACTGGTCAACTGGGCAAGTGAAACGCACAGAAAAAAGGAGAAAGAAAAGTGAATATTTTATCATAGCTCATCTTGCCGACATGTCAATTGGTTCTGTTTCTGTTTCAATTTTGGAGAACCAAACTAACCCTCTTTGCACACAGAAGCAAGAACTAGATATCACAGAAAAAAAGGGATAAAATTTATAATTCAATTCAATTAAACTTAAGCAATGAATTTCACTTCATCTATAGCACCCAACAACATCTTTAGCTTCACAAAATCCAAACTTCCCATTCAAAATGGACAACAGAAAAAAAAAAAAAAAAAAAAAAAACATAAAACTGAAAGAGAAAGAAACCTAAAATTATTTACTGAATTCACCAAATAAAAAATTCAGAGAAGAGAAAAACACGATTGGAATCAAGAAAGAGGAGCACCGGGATGAGGAGGAGGAGGAACGAAGCGAGAAGTGGCCTCTTCTTCATCGTAGAACAAATCATCGGTTCTTCTGAAGGCGGCGTGCGCCACCACCAAGACGGCTCCGATAAGGAGCGCCACCAGGATGTTGGGGATGGCACCGGTGAGGAGGAGGAGCGCGATGGTCAACACCGCCATGACTATGAGCACGACACGGTCGCTGATCATCCGGCCAAAGAGGAAGAGCGGCTCATCGCGGAGGAAGTAGAGGAAGAGCCACGCCGCCATGAGCACCATGAACACGATCAGCGATATCGGATGCCAGAGGAGACTGAGGAAGAGCACGATGAGCACCACGATGGCGTAGTTCATCTGGAAGTAGGCGACGTTCTCCCTCACGCGCCGCAAGGCGTCGGAGAAACCGCCGGGAAGGGCAAAGGAGTGGAGGTTGAACATGATCTTCCATGGGCGGCGCGTGGCGAGCCCCTCCTTCACACGCTGCTTGGCGCGTGAGATGAACTCGAGATTGGTGGAAGGTGAAGAAGACGTTGGGATTGTGCCGTAGTTGGTCATCCTTGCTCAACACTTCTTTCTTTCCTTTTCCTTCCTTTGGTTTTGACGAACAAAGATAAACACTCTAACCATCGTTAATAAAGACACCAAATTTTATTTATTTATTATAATAATAATAATAATTATTATTATTATTATAAAATTGCATTATTTTAATTGTAACGTGCCTGAGGGTTTGTCTTCTTTCCTAGGGCACCTTCTCACACACATGATTCAAAATTAAATATTTTTTTCTTATTTTCAACTTTTGAATGTACAGTCTATTTTGAACTAATAATTTTGTATAATCTGAAAAAACCTAGAGTTGAAACATGCATATATTAGAGATAGTCAACAAAAAGGAGCTATTTGTTTTTTCTTTAGTAATTTTTCCTTTTTATAACTTTTTTTATAAAAAAAAAGGAAAAAAAAGATAATTAAATTATATCATTTATATAACTAATGAATGAATTTTTTTACCTGAAATTGTCCAGACTATTTTTGATAAGATATTGCTTTGTGTAGAATTTATTATATGATTCTGTTTAAGAGCAGTTCTATTTAGTACAAAATGTTACACAAATTCATTAATGGTAATTTGTTAGTTGGTTAACAAGTTAAATAATGATAATAAAAAATAAAGTAAGTAATGAGATATAAATAAAGCCAGATCATTAGTGGGTTAGACTTCATGCAAAGTAGTTTGATTTTAAAATAATGATTATGAAACAACTATATATATTTTGTTGAATTTAATATAAATCAATCATTAAAGAAGTAATAATAACTTTAACTATTCATTCTAAAAACACATGTTCTAGTTTTGGATGAAGGACTAAAACTATATATATATATATATATATATATATATATATATATATATTAAAGAAAAGATTCAAAGTAAGTCACCTTTTTAGTATTAAATTAAAAACAATATAAAATGTTTTCAAAGTAAATATTTCGTTTAAGGCTAAATACTTCGTCTGAGTATCCTAATCACATGTAAGCAAGTGTTTGGGTCAAGTGAATATAAGTATTTGTAGTCACATGTAAACAAGTATTTGAAAAAATAATATATTGTTTTGAAAAAAAAAATCATTTTGATGTACTATTAATATAAAGGTATTTTATGCAGTCAAAAGGTAATACTTCAATTATGGATTGTTGTAAGATCTATTGGTCCGAACCAAAAACTTTCATTTTTTTTTTTCTTTTAATTTCTCAAAAAAGTTAATATTTAATAAAACATACTTTATATATCTTTTATAGAATATCAATAAACATTTTTGTTAGAATATTCTATTATATTAATAGATCCATATTTGAGAGTTTAAATATAGAAATATGTTTATGACTTGATTTATGAGTTAAAATATAAAATTATTATATAAATTTTTAATCTCTTATTATTTAATTTTTTTATTGAAATTTGTTGTAGTACTTACTCTGTTTAGGTAAGTTTAGAAGTTGAACACTAAAGAGAGCAATATAAAAATTTACTTTAATAATTTTGGAAATGGATGAGTATACCTATACTATACATACCTATATCGTATGTTAAATATTTTTTTTATTACTTTTAGTTTTATAAACTTTTATTGAGTATTAGCATATGAAATTTTTCATTCTGAAACTCTTTTCTAAGTAAGGGTATTGTAATTATTCTGGATGTGATGGTAACATAAATTAAGAATTCTCTTTTTAAAATCTTCAGCTAAATAAACCTTTAATAACAATTGAAAAGTGATATATATATATATATATATATATATATATATATATATATATATATATATATATATTATGTAATATTTTTGTAAGATTAATTGTCTTACATCAATTAAGTTATAAATATTGTAGGTTGTGATAGGTATAGATGGTATGAAATAAAATTACGTCATGAAATAGTTAGATATGCATTATATTTATATTGGTGTTGCTATCTAATGAAACGTGTCTATACATCTAGGTATTTGACTTTTAGGATAAAAGAAGTAACTTTTTCAATAACTCAATCCTAATCCTAATTAGTGAATCAGTGATCAAATATTTAAGTAATTTTTTTTTAATAAAGTAGAAGGAAAAATATGCTACCCATATCATTAATAAATAAGGAAACATGCAAGTTAGGTGTTAGGTAGAGGAATGTTATTACACACTTTTATTTATAATAATAAATACAGGTTCCATTTTAAGTGTTAACAATTCTCTCTAATTAAACAATTTCTTCTTTTAAACACATTCAATAGTAACATTTCAATTAATCAGTTGTACTTAATAAATACTTCTACACAACACTTCTTTGTCAAACATCTACTCATTTATTTCATTTTTGGTCTTTATTTTGTTATTAATTCAAACAAGATATTATAATTTAGTATTTAAGGTTTAACTTGAAGCATGGGACACTAAAAAGAAGGGACATGCCTTGTATGGCTGAGAGACCAGACCACACTACATTGAACTGAACCAACGTTGTAGGGACGGCAAAGTAGCCAATCACCAAAGGCCACGTGTTCAAATGTTCTCCCAGAAAGGTTCCAGAACATCTCTTTCCTTTTTCTTCCAGAAAAGGAGAGTAATTTCTTTCTCCCTTTTTTGTTTTCCTTCAATGATTAATTCTTCATCATGATCTACTATCTAACCTTTTTTCTCCTTTGCCTTGTTGTCCATATACTAACTCAAAACTTTTACCAATTTGTTTGGTCCAATTATTTATACACTAAATTATTAGCCAAACCTTGAAAAAGCTAAAAATTTTATACATCCATATAGTACTTTTATAGTTATTTCATCATCAAATTAGGAGTTATCACTGATTTTAGCTTTTACATGTTTTTAGCTAATTGACTCTTTTGGCACGTGTATTTAATGATATAATCAACACATTCACTTCCTAATGGCATTGAAATAAAATAAAATAAGTGACCATAGTAGGCATATATATAAAAAGTTTGAAATAAAATGTCTGTCTATGCAAAATTTATTTCAAATACAATGAACTTGTCAAACAAGTGAATAAATTATCTGATATAATATTTTACAAACAAAATTGTCTATTTATTGCACAATGGAGAATTTGGGTATGAACGGAATATGATGTGGTGTATAATATCTTTTTGGTTATTGGTAAGATTTTTGCTATTCCCAGTGTTGATGGCTCACACCTAAATGCAGATTTTTGGTTATTAACTAATGTAACATTAAATTTCGAGTTAAACTGAAAATACTTCAGGCTGAATTCTAAACTAATAAAACTGTCCACAGTGTATCACTTCATATAATACAATAATATAGATAATACATAATATTTGTTTAGGGTTATTAAAAGTTCAAAAATAAGTTTATACACTATTCGTATCTATGGTGATATGATTTGCAATCTTATGATGTAAATTGTGGGAAAAATTGTTTATATTTTTGAACTGGTATTTTATAGTTAGTATCACAAGATTTCAATGAATTGAAATTCTAAAATTAACGATTTCAATGAATTATAATTCCTAAAAGATTACACCACAACTATGTTTCTTGTACTACTCTTCGGTTAACAGATTCAAACTTAATAATAATGATGGCCATTTAGAACAGTTGGCACAAGTTCTTATGGTTGTGTGGCCCTGGAGGCTTGCTTCATTTATGAAAACAATTCCCTAACGAATCACATGATCAATATGGTACCAGAAAATCCTAACATAACTTTTCAGACTTGGCTGTTCAATGCTTAAAGAAACAGACTTCATGTTATTCAAACTTCAAGGATTTATGTTTGGTGTTTTTTTTTTTTTTCTCTTCTTCTTCTGTATATACATGTTGGCTAAAATTTTCAAGGGCTCAATGATATTTTTTGTTATAAAAGTAGTATTTTTTTAATTGGTTAAAATAATTATATTTTTATTAAATGTTTATTTTTCAAACTTTTACGTATGAAAAATCTTTTATTAAATGATTGAATTGATTTGATTTGATTTTTTGACATATATTTTTTAGTGTTAATAAAATCAGTTCATTGAAATTTTAATTCTTACAACTGATTTAAAATATAAAATATATTCACACATATTACATGCAATATAAAATAAATTGATGGCAAGATTTGAACAATTAACTGAATTATAAACAATTTCAACTAGTTTGAATGAGAATAAAACAAACTACTTTTAATAAATTGACTAGTACATAAAGAAATAAATCTAGACAGTAAGAATTTAAAGCATTTGTTGTTACATGGCTCCTTAATAATACATCTACAAAATAACAACAAAATTACTAGTTTTACAAAATAAAATTATTTTTTCTTTGATAAGATTAAAATATCATTTCCTTAATTCCCTAAAGAAATAAATTTTAATTACCATTATATTATATTAGTTAATAATAATTTTATAAAACAATCATACAAATTACCATATACAGACAAGTTGGTCCAATGAAGTGATATCCACCTGTCTCCAACAAATCAACGAAGAAATGTGTTAAGATTTATATATAATTTAGTTTTGTTGACGATAATATTAACAATCCAATTACTTATTAAATTAGGATTATATAAACTTTGTTTGATATGATATAGCTTGCTTTCTCTCTTTTAATCAAAAGTTCAAACAAAAGTTTGAGCAATTGATCTCATTTTGTCATTTCATGTTACTGTTAATTTAAAAACTTTTTATGAATTATATAGATATTTTGTAGAAATTTAGAAAACATGTCTTTTAATACCTAAAGAAATTAGTTCTTGAAGATTTTGAAAACTAAATTCATTAGTCGTTTTAATTGTGAATATTTAATTTTGTTTGATAAATAGAAAATATAAAAGAATGAAGGGAAATTAAAAAGAGAAAATAGATTAATAATTTTTTAATGTCAATTAAGATTAAAATATGTATATATATATATATATATATATTTTTTTTTTTTCTTTTTTTACACACACGTGTCTGTTCTCATAGAGCACTTGAAAAATCTATATAAAGTAGATCACATGGACATTAAAAAATTGAATCACATGATCTTAGTGCAAAGCATATTACACGTGACTTGTTTTCTTAAAAGAAATAACCAAAATGGAAATTCATTGTTATTTGAAATATTTGGTCCATTAAATTTTGATGAGAAATGATACTTTTTTACCTATTTCTATAGTTATATATATTACTTATCAGACTTAAATATATTTAATATGATAAAATATAAATAATAGTAAATAGGAAAATTTACCAGAAAGCATCATTATTTATAATTATAAGTTGATGAGTTAAATTTTGTAATTTTATTGGAAAGTTCTTAACTGTAGCAGGTATCTTAATCTGCAGGTACAATACAGAATTATCTATTTAGTTAATTGGATAACATTAAATCAAATATTCATCATAGTACATGTCACAATCTGTAAAGTGTGTTTCTTTCCAATAAGAGAGAGAAAACTACTTACTTTTTTATTATTAAATAGCTACCAAACAAATTTATAGCTAAAATAAATAATTTTTAGTAGAATGGTCATTAAAATTATTAACCATTTTAGTCTCGAGAATGTAATATAAGACATAATAATCCTTTATTAAACTCTTAGTTGTATTTTATTTAAATTATACAAGCTAGCATATTTTTTTACTTTTAAAATTGTATGTTATAAATAAATTTAAATTTAGAGAATTTATGAAAGTACTTATAATTTGTTTATTATGAATAGAAATTAATAGTTTTGTGTATTTAAGTAGAATTGATAATTTATTAAGAAAGTAGACTTTAGTTTTACATGTCATATTGTATGAGAGTAACACATGATATATTCATTAAACAATATTAGGATATATTCTAATATCATCATTAAAAAATAAACTTTAAGTTTAATTAAATCTTATATAACTGATCTCTAAGATGAGATTTGCACACTTATATATTGTAGATTGATTTAATCTGTAATTTATGTAAAATCTTATCTTTAAAGCATCTAGCATGATTAAAATTGTCTAATTTTGTGTAAGACTATATATTTATAAATAGTTTGATAACAAATAGTTAACACAATATATCCATCAAACTTTAAAAATAAACTAATTCTACAAACCTAACTTTTAAAGTAAGGTTTATATCCTCTTATCATATATATTAAAGATTTAATATATCTATCATAATTACAATTGATTTTCCTCATAACATAAATATGTTTATATATAATAATATGTTATATCTAGTTCTTTACAATTTATTATAGTTTTTTTGTCAATTTTTATTAATATTATATAACCTAGTACAATTTAAGCGTAAATATTTTTATATACAATAATGTATTATTGTTTTTATTTGACAACACCTCTAAAATTTATATTTATGTCTGGTTTTAATGAAATATTTTATAAGCTTTTAGTCATTATAATATTACTCTCCTATTTTTAAAATTAAAATTTCTATAATAAATAAAATTTTAAGTAAGAGCAATCGTTATGTTAGTATTTCGTTGATGATATAAAATTTCATAATCTCTTTACTCTCTTTTTTTAATTTCAAAAACCAATTTGATCAGCTATTACGATTTCAAAGAATTGAATTGATAATTCACTCTTTAATTTAAGGACAAGAACAAATAAATTTAAGAGATTGAAAAAAATTATATATCATCAATAATACAATTTTCTAATATTTTGCAAAAATTGATGGTGATTCTATTGTTAGTTTAAGTTTTCGAGACTTTTTTCCCATTTTGGTGTACTTTTCAATTTTAATTCCTAAAATGGGTAGAAAAAATTTTATTTACCAAAATGGGCAAATTTTACCAGCTAGATAGTCATAATTTCAAACTGGTCAAAATAAGAGTGACATGTTGGCAATTTCAATTAATGACATTAATTAAAATTGTTTCTCTCTTTTCAATCATTTTTTAATTATTTGATACTATGATCCTAAGTTTAACAATTAACAAAATAAATAATAATAATTAACAAAACTATAACATGAATATTAAGAGATATAAATTTATTTTAAATTAAAATAAAATAACATAATGATAATAATAATAATAATAATAATTTTAATTAAATTCATATGAATTTAATTTAAATAATAATAGTAAGAAGAATAATTTCATACAAATTTAATTTAAAAAATAATTATTATTGAATTCACATATTATTAATTATTATTATTATTATTTTACTTTATTTAAATTTAAAAATAATAATAATTGTTATTAAATTTATATGAATTATTCTTATTATTATTATCATTATGTTATTTTGTTTTAATTTAAAATAAACTTGTATGTCTTAATTTTTTTATTTTAGTTTTGTTAATTATTATTATTAATTTTTTTGTTAATTGTTAAAGTAACAAATATAGTACTAAATAATTAAAAAATTATTTGTTAATTATTATTATATAATAATTTTTTTTATTAATTGTTAAACCTAACAATCATAATATCAAATAATTAAATTAAAAACAATTTTAATTAATGTCATTAATTGAAATTGTCAGCATGTCACTCTTATTTTGACCAGTTTGAAATTATGACTATCTAGCTGGCAAAATTTGCCTATTTTGATAAATAATTTTTTTTACCTATTTTGAAAATTAAAATTGAAAAGTACACCAAAATGGGAAAAAAAACCAAGTTTTCGATGTTTTGAAGCTATATTAAATTCTGAGTAGTTTCGATAATCAATCTTTACAAAATAAAAACAATCCCTATATACATTTCTTTTCACAAGATTCAGTTTTTAAATCTTCCAGAAAACTAAAACACAAGAGTTGTGCACTCGTGTAAAATTGTATCTGATAACAAAAGCATGTTTTTTGTTTAACATGTGAACTTCGATGAGAATCTTTGAAGCATTCATCGTACATGTAACGAGAATATACGAAACACTGGACCAGTGTTCAAAGTGGTCTCAATCAATCAGCCGAAAATTTGTGATTTGAGTTTAAGAAACTTGAGCTTCAAGTAAAAACATGTGTTTGGATAGAACAGACGTGACGGTTGGCTGTTACCATACGTTTAATTATGCATAATTCCACAAGTTTTCCCAAACTTGCAGCCTTTCAACAGTTCAATTGCATTTTAAGGTTCCCTTTTGCTTCTTCTTCTCCAACACCAACTTTACAATCTCTGTATATATATGCATATGTATGAAATATGTCTTTGGTAACAGTTGTAACTTTACCTTGAAAGTCAGAAACACAGTTACTGCTTTTCTATCTCTTGTTTCCTTCTTCTAAATATGTCTAAGTTCCTCATCCATGGAACAATTGAAGCTACCATCTTCAATGCCACACCTTACTCACCTTTGTTTCCCTTCAATGTAAGCTCCACATAACTATAATATTATGGTATCAACATAGTGTTATCTGTCATGTGAAATTGTGCATTAGTTCTATAAACTCATAGCATGAAAAAAGTTTGTTTTTTTTTTCAGTGTGTATATACAAAAGGAAAGCCTGCTCATGTGTCCATCAGGATTGGCAAACAGAAGGTGGCAAAAACGAGCCAAGAACGTGAACGTGTGTGGAACCAAACCTTTCAGATTCAGTGTGCTCATCCGGAAGATTCAACTATCACCATTACACTGAAGACATCATGCTCCATTCTGGGGAGATTCCACATGCAGGCCAAGCAGTTGAAGGAAGGGAGTTTGATCAATGGATTGTTCCCTCTCCTCATGGAAAATGGAAAGCCAAATCCACAACTAAAATTGAGATTTTTGTTGTGGTTCAAGCCAGCAGAAATGGAACCAAGTTGGACAAAGATACTACGCAATGGGGAGTTTCAAGGGCTGAGGAATGCTACCTTCCCACAAAGGTCCAATTGCCAAGTTAAACTCTATCATGATGCTCACCATTCATCTACCTTCCACCCTCCTTTTGACCTTTGTGGCACTCCAACAAAGCTGTGGGAAGATGTCTATAAAGCCATTGAGGGTGCAAAATATTTGATTTATATTGCAGGCTGGTCTTTCAATCCCAAGTTGTTTCTGGTAAATATGATCTCATTTCAATTTCTTATAGTAAAATGTATTTAGTTTCTTTCCTAAGTTAAAGCAAACTCATTCATACACTAATTTACAAAAGTTTTCTCATTTAACTTATTCAACAATTGATTCTAACTTAAGTATCAGCTAGTGTAATATAAATTTAGTTTATTTATCTTCTTATTAAGACTAAGTTGATATGCATTTTTGAGAAGCTAATGTGGCTGTTGTGCAGGTTAGAGATCCTCAAACAGAAATCCCTCATGCTAGGGAGATAAATCTGGGTGAGTTATTGAAGAAGAAGGCAGATGAAGGAGTGGCTGTGAGGGTTATGGTTTGGGATGACGAAACATCTTTGCCTTTTATTAAGAACAAGGGTGTGATGAACACTCATGATGAGGAAGCTTTTGCATACTTCAAACACACTAAAGTAATATGCAGAAAGTGTCCCAGGTTACACCACAAGTTCCCCACACTCTTTGCTCACCATCAGAAGACCATAACTGTGGACACCAGATCACCCTACTCTGATCATGCCAGAGAAATTATGAGCTTTTTGGGGGGTGTAGATTTGTGTGGTGGCCGATATGACACAGAAAAACACTCATTGTTTCAGACACTTGCTGAGGAATCCGAGTACCATGACTTCTACCAGACAAACATTGCAAAAGCTAGCCTCAAGAAAGGAGGACCAAGAGAGCCTTGGCATGATGCTCATGCTTGTGTTATTGGTGAGGCTGCTTGGGATGTTTTAACCAATTTTGAGCAAAGATGGACCAAGCAGTGTGATCCTTCTCTTCTAGTTCCTGCCAACACTTTAGAGAATCTCATTCCCACATACTCAGGCACTCCAGTAGGAAGGAATTGGAAAGTTCAAGTATACAGGTCAATTGACCATGTATCTGCAAGCCAGTTGTTTAGAAGGCTAACTGTGGAGAGAAGCATCCATGAAGCTTATGTTGAAGCAATTAGGCGTGCAGATAGGTTTGTATACATTGAAAACCAATATTTTATTGGAGGGTGCCATTTGTGGCAAGAAGATAGGCATAGTGGATGCACCAATCTGATTCCGGTTGAGATTGCACTCAAGGTGGTTAGTAAGATCAAAGCAAGAGAGAGGTTTGCAGTGTATATAGTCATACCAATGTGGCCAGAAGGAGTGCCTGAAAGTGAACCAGTTCAAGATATACTTCACTGGACCAGAGAAACAATGACAATGATGTATCGGTTGATTGGAGAAGCAATAATAGAAAGTGGAGAGCCAGGGCATCCAAGAGATTACTTGAATTTCTTCTGCCTTGCTAATAGGGAAAAGAAGGAAACAGAAGAGTTTCTTCCACCACTTTCTCCCCATCCTGCAACACAATATTGGAATGCACAGAAGAATAGGAGGTTCCCGATTTATGTTCACTCAAAGATCATGATAGGTATGATCGTATTCTTCTCCAATCAGTTTTTTTTTTTTTTCCACTTCTTTGCAAAGAAAAGCTTAGTTAGAATAATTTGTCATAATCATTTTATTGCAATCATAACCAATAGAACTGTGCAAGTGAATTTGTTGAAACAACTTATGCTTTAAGAGTAGAAAACTATGAAACTCGGACACTCATTTTCTAAGTGACTAGTGTCTGACACGTATCAGACATTGACATGTGTACAACACTCGTACGACAAGTGTTCAGTGTCCGACACGTATCAGACATTGGCATGCGTACAATACTTGTACAACATATATCGGTGAAGTGTCTTTGTCCGTGTCGTATCTGTGTTCGTATGGTATCCATTGCCATGTCAGTACGAGTGCTTCATAGATAAAAAGCGTTGAATAGGTTATCTAACATTTCTTCTGTTGCTTGTGGCACCAGTGGACGACATATACATATTAATAGGATCAGCCAATGTAAACCAGAGATCCATGGATGGACAAAGGGACACTGAGATTGCCATTGGGGCTTACCAGTTTCAAGATGGAGTTGATCACCACATAAACCATGGTGATATTCATGCATACAGAATGTCACTGTGGTATGAGCACACAGGAAGTGCTGAGGGATTGTTCTTGGAGCCAGAAAGCTTGGCATGTGTGCAGAGAATGAGGTCAATAGGAGATCATATGTGGGAAATGTACAACAGTGAAGAAATTGTGGACATGGAAGGTGTGCATCTTGTGAGTTATCCTGTGAAAATAACTCAAGAAGGGTATGTGGAGGACCCAGATGATGGTGGAGATCATTTTCCTGATACAAAATCTCCTGTGAGGGGGAAGAGATCAAAATATTTAACACCTGTCTTTACCACTTAAGTAAACCATACAACTGTGACATGGACACAGACACTGACCATTCTTTTGCTTATCTTTTTCACACTGAAATAACTGTTCTTATTTATACATATGAAGCTGAAAGCTGTTGACAATAAACGTTGTATGGAATATCTAACTTCACTATGTATCTAAACATTTTATGCACACTCAATACAAAGATATTCAATGCACATATTATCATCAAATTACAGATAAATTATCAATTTTGATGATAGTTATTTCATAATTATTCAATGATATTTCTTATATGGTGACATTATAATATATAAAAATTGAATTCATATTTAACGTAAGTAGAAGAGAACTTAAAAACTACTGGTTTTTGTTTCATTACTGTTAATACTACAATGTGTTACCTTGTTCCAGTAGTTTTTAGCATAAATGGACATTGGACTATATTCTCCCAATAGCTAACTTTTAACGTGATAATATTTTATTTAAATTTTATTTTTGTTTATCTCTTGGTTCTCCATATTAAATTGTTTCATTTAATCTCTCGAAGTATTTCTTAGATCAAATTAGTTTTTCATCAATTTATCCACCAGCTTAACTTTAATACCTATCTTGTATAATGTGATATTTTTATAGTCTGTCATGAATTTCACAAAAATAGTGACGCAAACTAATAGAAGAACCAACTTCATCTTTTGAAAATATCTCAATAGTTTTTTGAGTCAGAAGTTTGTTAATTTTGTGAAAGTAATGCAGAACATCATGTACACTTGATTTAAACCAAAGTTGTCGTAATAATCAAAAGTATCAAAACTAATCAAGATAAACTGCAATAAAGCAATATTCACTTAATCAGTAAATTTGAAAAAACGCATTGATTTACAATATTATATTAAAAAGAATAATTTAAAAAAACATAGTAGTGTTGCCTTATTTTTCATTAAGTTTTAAATTCAAAATAATGATTGCTAAACTAGAATTTGTAGGTAAGTCCATCTTGAAACTTAAATTATTTTGAAATTTCATGAACTACACTAGGAATCAAAGGGTCATGTAAGTTAGATATTGCACCAAAAGTAATAAAAGAAATGCTAACAACGTATCTTTCTAACACGTTTTTTTTTATAAATATTCTATCTACTAATATTTATTATATTAAGAAAAAACATACTAATGGCTAAAATTTATAAAAAAATAATTATTTGCAACTTTCAAATATTTTGTAAAATTTACAGCATCTTTTAACTTATAATTTAATATGATTTTCAAAGTTCAAACCTTACCTTAAAAAAATTATAAGTAGATCTCACAGTTAGATATCTCCCAAGGATTTTTTTTATCAAGCTGTTTTTTGATTGTGTTTTGCCAGCATTGCTGAGACTATTTTTTTAACAGTTAGAATTAAAATAAAAATCTCCCTTCATAGTTAACTTATTTGATATCTGACTTCAATCTTTTTTCTTAGAAGTAACGGTAAATCAATTTATGAAAGCATTAGCTCATTGTTTAGTGGTTCAATTTTAGTTGAATAAGTAATATCTAAATACGTATTTTTAATATTGTACAATATATAAAATAACAAACTGATACAAAATTACAAGAACACGATGTAAACTTATAATCAATATAAACGATCACCTTATTTTTGTGTTTTATAAGATAAAAATTATAATAGACGGTTAATCTGGAAATACTTGCATAGAATATATAAGCACTTATTTGTTTAAAAATAATTTAGAATCACAAAATAATAATTTTGACTACTTTGATTCATTGGTATTACATCTTATCCGGTTTCAACTAGCTTTGACTGATTTTTTAATCCTTTTTACTCGTAACGTGGCCAATTCTTGGTTCAACCAATAAAACTAACTAATTTCATCTAATTTTCAAAAATATCTTATGACCATAGTTAATATCTCGAGGATCTAACCAAAGGTCATCCCTATAAATTATCCCTCGCACAAATTTGAGTGATTTTATGTATAACAAAAAAAAATAATCATCCAATCTCATGCATATAAATCCAAGTAAGAATAATTAAAATGGTATTAGATCAGTAAAAAAAAGTTAATTTTGGGACAAGTGATATAGTTTTATCGTCTCTAATCATGCATCAAACTATTGAGGTTTATCCAAGATCTATTATTACATTTCTACACCTTGCACTTTTAACAATGCCATAATGAGAAATACTATTCTCATGTAATTTCAAAAACGCGTTTATTTAAAATTCGATGTTTCAAAAACATTTATTTTTCAAAATTTAAATATTACGAGAAAGAAGTGAAGAAAACGTAACAAATACAGCTCGAAATAATATAAACAATTTCAGAGAACTTGGTTCTAAAAATGATGGCGTCCCAATTCCCCAATTTCATTTTCTAGTAAATAACTTCAGTGCTAAATCACGTGTTGATCCTTCAAGATATTAAAACTTCTATATGATGTAAATTTTTGGTTTCTGAAGTTCTCGATTTAAATATGCAGTAGAGTATGATCGAAATAAGGATTATCCAAAGTAAAAGTAATCCAATTAAAATTCGCCATTGCAAATCGGAGATGGTCCAATGTTGGTGCACCGTTGCATGTAAAATTGACCAAGAATATCAAATATTCTTCCGCTGAAAAGGGGTGCAAAAACAATATATGAAACTAATGAATTACTAGCACAAATACACAATGATAGAAAAAAAGGGAATTTACAAAGACTAAATTAGGCACCAAACCTTAAAATAAAAAAACTAATAATTAACGGGTACCTAGTTCAATGACAACTAAACCGCAATCACACGAGATTTGATCATAAGATGAGAACCTAAGATTTTGATCAATGAAAAAATATGATGAGATGCCGATTTGTCTGCTGCAATGTGTAGGGTTCGCATTGATACTATTCTACACATTGGATGCCAAATCTAATAATGAGGAACATCAACCCTAAGATAGATACTGAGGCATCCCTAAAACACGATAAGTAACGTCTTAAGCAAAGACTCATGATCCATCTACCAAACTAACATTTGTAAATTTGACCGAAACCATCCATCCTTACCACCAAAGCTTTCATTTCCAATCTCCCAATAAGATGATCCAACAAAACAAAGGATTGTTAATACCATTATTATCTCAATCCATCACGACCAGTGAAAATACATCCATCCACCAGCGACAAATGGTTCTTGGGTCCAGATAAAGCTTCAACTGATATTGCATTTTGAAATAATAAAGAACCTACCGGTATTCTTCAAAACAAATATGCCCGGGGTTGTCTCAACTTCTCAGTCCCAAACAAGATTCCCAGCTTTTCATCTGCAACCACATTAATACAAGATTAGGATGAAATAAATGACAAGAAACTTAAATATGTATACAAAGTTCAGTAGCAGTAAGGGAAAATACACGAGAAAAGCACAATAAAAGACAAGTGAAAGAACCCAGCTACGTTATATAGAAATAGCAGTATCAGAACCACACAAAGTAATCATTGTATATGATAATCGTACAAATCTCATGAGAATTAAGTGAGCCAGAAGACTGCTAGCATCCTTTGCTCTGAGAAAGTGTAACAGAAACCTCCAAAGAGTCATGAGGCCAATTACTTAAGCACTACCTAAAAAGAAATGAATGCAGCTATTTATCTAGGTGGAAGCTGATTAAACATGTCTACGTATCTCACTAGGGAAGCTGACAGTTCATCTTGTCTCCTTAATACTCTCAGTCAAGCTCATTCCAGAGACTGCAAATTCCAAATCATAATAACCATGTTCAACTCGGCAATAATAACTAAAATATAACCTAATAAAGTATTCCAAGCTTATTGCCCTTTAACTAAGTAGTCTTGAAAATTCCAAACTCTGCTACATACATATATCAATCTCTCACAGAGAAAAGTAGCAATAGCAATCAGAATGCCCAACCCAGCCACTGGAAATAAATGCAATCTATAAGCTGCAAACTCCGAACTTTAGCTATAAGGCGTCCCAACTTAACTGGGTGGTCTGGCAATCCAAAGGGAGTTAACAATATTGAATGTTCCTCTTTGCTCTTATTAGAAATCTATAAAAAATCAAGACCTACAGGAACACGGAATATAGAAAATTTTCAACCCTGCAACTTCAGACTGCTCCAGGCATGCAGCTAAGTTCTTTACACGTTAAATAGGATACATTGGCAGCTAGCATTGCATTAAATCATTACACTACTACAGAATTAAGTTTTAAATTCTTGATCATTACATTCAAACTTCTCGCTAGATGGCATCACTAGAAACAAAATCTGAAGATGTTCTGACCCTACTATGCTCTAATTCAGGTGTGCAACAATTAAGTTTAATATTAAGCAGCATACTAAAGCTCACATGACTGTAAGCAGCAGGGTAACAAATAGCAAGTTCTAGATTTGTTACATCATTGAGACCGATAAAGAGAAGCAGAATACTTGCCTATGAGCTTTCTGATCAACAGCTGGCCTTCACTCATACTGCAGGCTCGAAGCCTTTTCTTCTGATATTCCACTGTGGGTGAATACGAGAAGCTTGCATATTGTGGGGAACCTTGACCAAAGAGATTTCAGCACCTCAACTAGGTATAAGAACGAGAAACTTTGTGATAGTATGATAGCAGTTTTGTTCTCTTTCAAAATTTCAATATTTAAGATGGGATATATGGATAGCATCCCCCTTAAATCCTAAAACTAGGCAGTTTCGTAACCTAACTCTAACATCTTCTCTTAGCTTCATCAACCAGTTTCTGGTCCACTTCAAATAAATAGTTTGCAAAAGCAATACAAGCACTATAGCACTACTATCTTGATGAGCAAATCCGATGCCTCCATGAACTCATATTCTCATGCACAATAATGCTTTGTAGTAGATATCAACTTCCACATACTATTTGCAACTTAAAGCACCCGAGGTCTAACTGAACAATGACAACAAAAGTCATATCCTAACAATAAGTCTCATAGACATTCCAAATTCTGGATAAAGGACGAGGTGTGGTAAACCCTCGGCAGTCAAGGTAAAACTTGTCAAATCCCAAAAGGTCTAAGGGAACAATTCAGGTTTTCTAGAGAAAGACTAACAGAGTAACAACATATATCTATATATGCATCTCCATCCACATCCGTTGTATTAGTAGTTTTACTCAAATCCACAAACTTAACAGAATGTCAGATTATCTGAAGAGGAAAACACTGTTACAGCCTTACAATGCAAATGTCTCATCATTCATCACTAATATCATTTATGACAAAAGCAACACATTTCACCATTCACCCTCCATGCCAGCAAAAAGCAGTAGTTATGACCAGAAACTTGGCAGAGAAAGAAAATAAGGAATGAAAAATGCTTCAATACTCCCAAACATTAATATCTTGTGCAGGTAACATATATTGCCTCCAAATGTGAGTACAGCCACCTTCAACACAAGCAACTTTTCCAGGAAAAGGAACAAAATAAAGTCCACCAAGCTTGCAACTTCATCTCCAAGAAAAAGGCATCCTATATACACCCCAAAGTTATTTGCAACATAAGCAATTCCCAAACTTTTATCCCCAATAATTTGAGCAGGATGCCAAATAACCAGTTGCAGCAGCACATTGGTTATAGCCAAATGAAATCCACCTTGCCACTACCATCTCCAGCACCTCAGGAAGGTTTATCCAATCTTACAAATAGTTACAAACTTAAATCTATCATTTCCTAACAAAAACGTACTCTAATCACAGAACAAGAGCAACTTCTCATTTTTTTTTAACTTGAGTAAACCAGAAATATAACCTAATTTATGCTCCAATTCCCTCTGCATGCGATCAGTCCTCTGACAAAGTAACATGACTAATTCCAAAATCACAGTTCCATAATCCTTGGCATAAAATGCACTCAGCAACACCATTCATTATTCAACACATTGCTGATTTCAAAGAGGAGCACAAGGGACAACAATTGAAAGTAGAAACAAAATAACCATAGAGTCTTCGAATAATGGTAGCTTGACAAACCCCTCATATTTTTAACTTCAGCCCATATTATTCAGCACAAGAGAGATACAAAATCTCAACCTTACACTGCTTAATTCCAGCTCATAATCAACACAATATTTTTACCCAGAAGAAAGACTATTAACAATACCAATCAAAAACATAATTGAAACAAGAAATATGTATAAATGGAAAATAGATAAAGGAAAGGAATTCATCATACTAAATTTTAAACATAGAGATACTGCAGTAATGTTTTTCTAAGAAAAAAGTAAACCAACACTAAAACCTACACATGCCAGTTTAGGACTAAATATATCCAGATAAAATGACCATTGGTGTCGCATGAATACACAGTAGGACATCAAACTCAATCTCAGCCATCCTGCTCACAGAAAAGGCAAAGTGATGACAAGCCTTTCTTCATCACCAACAGTAATGACTTGAATTTCAACGACGATTCATGCGAGGCTTCTCATGTGCCTTTCTTGTAGCAGCACTTGCCCCATACATGGGACCTTTCTCTGCAGCACCCTAAACAGCAGCACATGAAAAGTGAACACCATATCCATCTGCAAATTGAAGGCTGCTTAATCTAAAGTCATTAAAGAAAGTACATACCAAGTGAACACCATATCCATCTGTATATGGAGCTGGAAAACCCTCCGGGCTACCAAATTTTGTTCCATATGGCCCACCTTCATAAATGAAGCAAACATGAAAAATAAAAAGGATAGAAGAACTATAATAATATCTCTGCAAATTGGAACTATATGGTTCCAGCTGGCTTTTCAATAATGATTAATGAAATCAGAGTTCAGCCATGATGCATAGATACTTCAAGATTGGTAGTCTATCATATTTATCAATCCTAGATAACCCCAATAATGTTATAGTAAGCAGTAGCATAGTTGGATGGACACTACTGTGATGTGCGTCTGTAATACATTTGACAATACATACATGTAAATGATTAGAAAAATTAAATTTTTTTTTGAAATGCATACCTGACATACCAGCACCCCAATGTCTTCCATCGGAACTAGCAAGCTCAGCACGTAATTTCTCAACTTCCCGGGCCATGGAAACTAAATTTTTTTCCATGGACTGCCTCTGTTCCATGAACTCTATGTTTGCCTTCTTTTCATAATCCACCATGGTTCTATAAAACAAAAATGAAATAGTCATCAGTGTAAGCAACAGATGCGGAAATACCTATCACAAGAGCTTGACGACAGAGTATGGAAACCCTGACAGCAGTGGAGACACACACCTGGCACGCACTAGCTCTTGGTGCAGGCCATCCATCTCAGCTCTCATCATAGGAATCTGCTGATTATCTGCTTGTAACCTCGCAACATCTTGTGTGAGTGACTGAACCTTCCCTGTCAGCTCTTGTTTGATATTATTAAGTTTCTGAACTTCAGCCCGCAGTTGCATGACTTCATTCTTCAAGGGCTCATTTGCCCTAAGGTCAGCCTCCATCTTCATGCCTTTCTCAACAAGCTCCCTGGAATGCGCCTCATGCTCAGCCCGAATGTCACCGATTGCGAGATTCATACGATGAAGCTCCTCCTTCGCGGCCGCAAGGTCTCGCTGCAACGCCATGCGGTCATCAATCAACCTCCTGTTGTCTGCCACCAACCTCCGCATCTCCGCATGCTGAAACTCAAGTTCCTCTTCCAGCACCGCCGGATGCGGAGGAATCGGCGGCGGCCGCGGCATCGGAGGCCCGCGAGCATAAGGCCCATCCGGCGGATACCCCCTTCTGCCGTTCAAGGGTTCTCTGTGAACACGATGTCTAGATGCCATGTCAAATGACCTAATTCGATAGACACAGATCAAATTGCAATTACAGTTACACAATTCCAATTACAACTATGTTTATATTCTGAGAATCACCACAAAGATTATAACTACAAAACAAGAACAAAAGGCTAAAGAAACGAATAGTTAAATAAATTATAACAATAAGAACGAAAAATCTAATCGAAATTCATATGTAGAAACTTAAAGTACATAGATGGTTGAGAAAGAAGAAGAACCTTGAGAAAAGAAAAAAGGGAAAAGGGTATGGAACAACAATGCCAAGGCCAACGCCAAACCCAACGCAGTGACCACACTACGACAAATAAAAAGGATCCATTGTATTTCTACTAAACCGATATTTATATTCCTTTATGTAAATAAATAAATAAGTAAACAATAATACAAAACAAATATATTTTCATAACTTTAAATTTTATTTATATTGATAACTTTTTTAATCATTCCATTATTATTTAGTAGACCACTTTTTCATCTTCTTCGATAGCTTGTATAATTTTTATAAACATTAAATTTTTTGAAATTTGTTTATATTTATTTATTTAATATTTTAAAACTATTTATCAAATTTTCTTTGAGTACTTTCAATATAAGGTATGTTTTCACTCTTAATCATTATATATGTATAAAATTTGTTTTGTTTTCACTCTTAATCATTATATATGTATAAAATTTGTTTTGTTTGTTTTTTACTCATGAGATAAAAATTTTGTTATTTTATATGAAAGAAGGTGCTCTTATTTAATTTTTTTTATTAAATAAAATATTGATATTGATAGATAAAAATTATTTTTTATATTTTTATATTAAATTATTTACCATTATCATTATATTATTTATTTGTTATTTTAACACTATTTAAAAATAAATGACATTGCCAAAATATAATTTTTAATATTATACTCGTGTCATTATTATATTATTTAAAGATATTGTATAAGATAAATAGTGAAATCTATAATTATAACATTTGGAGTGACCACAACCGAAAATATTTGATACAATAGTTTATTAAAAAAGGAAAAAAACACGGGTGTCAATAAAAAATTATCAAATCGTGAAAGTTCACATTTATGACATCTGACAAGAGTAAATTTGAATTGCGCGCTTGTGTCTCTTTGTTCATTCAGAATTAAAAATTCAAAATGCCGCATTTGTCTTTTTATTTATTTAAAATTCAAAATGTGTGTCTGTCTCTTTGTCTATAAAATCCGAAGTCTTTGGATTAACGAACTTGAGTTTGGAAAAAGTTTTCGTCTTTTGGAAATGACTTTGCTCATGATGTTCCTTTTAGGGATGGTTCAATCTCTATATTCTTAGCAGTGTTACTCTGTTGGCATTGCGATTCCTATACTTTAAAATAAGATTTCTATAAATGTTATCGGCTTGCTGGTCCAAGCACATAGTGAAGCAGAAAAACTCCCAAGAACCAGGGTTTTTTGACAATCCTACTCCTGCTAGGTATTTTAGTGTTTAGGTGACTCAATTCTGATTTGAATTTTTTTATATTTTTACTTATTTGTTCGTTGTTCTGTTTCACTGTGTGCTTAGACCAATAAGTCGATAACATCTCTGAAAATCTTTTTTAAAAGAATTTCAAGAATGATCACTACCTAATTACATAATAAATTCAATCACACTTCACTCTCAATTTTAATATATATTTCAAAAAATATATAAGAATCGTAATATCAATATGTTTCGAAAAAAATATAAGAATCATAATATCAACAAAATAACACTGCAAAAAATATGTAGACTGACCTATCCCAAAAGGATCATCATCAAAAAGTACATCTCCAAAAGATGAAAACTTTACCCAAAGTTAAGTTCATTAGTCCAAAAACTGAAATACGAGATTAATATACGAAGATGGGTTTCATTGTTTTAAGATAGGTTCTTTGTATTTTAACAGAGATTTTTTTATTTTTAAGAATTTGGCTGGATGGCAATGATGAAGCATAATTTATTTGAATAAAAAATTAAACACACTTTATTATTGTTCAAAGGGAAGCATACTTTATTGTTACGCGTAACTTAACCGAGTTCTAAATGTACGTATACTTTATTTGCATAATATATTTTCAAAGGCGGCTAAATGCCATAGAAAAAGACTAAAGAACATGGAAAAAAGGCTAGAGGAAACAATATAACTTCGCAGATACTATAATTATAATATTACTATAATATATATATATATATATATATATATATATATATATTTGTTTATATATATATATATTATAATATTAAATTGATATAATTAAATAATAATACAATAAATATTATAATATAATGTAATAATAATAATAATATCGAATTGATATTTTTAATTTAATTAAGTAAAATACTAGTACATAACACAAATGGGTTTGAACAGCGAAGGGGGTGTGAATAGCAATCCCCATTGTAGAAATATCAACAGTGAGTTGAAGGTGAATGTGAGTTGCCACAATGGAGACTCTGTTATCTGTGTCATCGTTATCTTCTCCTCCGAAATTCGCAGTGAAAGCTTCATGGGACACAAAACAGAGACTCCCTTACAACCCCAACGCTCCCAGAAAGCTTAAGAAGAACGTGGTTTCCACTCCCACTCCTACTTCCTCTGCACCAATCGTGCGCAAGAGGGACCAATACATTTCGGATCTTCTCAAGCGCGCCACTCCTCTTCCCACTATAGGTATTTGCGTCCTTCTTTCTTCCTCCTTTAATTTTCATGTTTCAAAGTAATTGGATATGTATTTGCAGCGCATGTAGAAGAAGAGCAAGAGGAAAGTTATCTGGGGTATGAGAAATGGCTGCCAACTGCACCGAAAGTGGTGAAGCCTCGATCCGTGTTTAACGCTGCTACTCTCGCTTACATCGGTGATTGCATATACGAGGTCTGTTTTTATGCTTATCATTACTGGCTTACTCGCTCCAAATTTCATGCTCTCTTTGTTTTGGAAAAGTACATGTTCTGCCATTAACCAGAAATAAGAGTTTTTAATGGTATATAAAATATATAGATAGTTATAAACCTCACTTAAGTTATGATTAAACTTCACCTTTTAGAATTGAATCACAATCTATTCTACCAAGATTTTTTGGTACGTTGGACATCTTACACTGATTAGGGATAAGGTTTTTTAATAGTATCACAAATGGGCTTTGCTTAACCACTTGAAGTTTGAGCTTGGTATGTTTTTGGCTCTCTGTCATTGGATTTCACTATTTGATCAAAGGAGTGATTTCACTCAAGGAAGTTGGTCTTTGACTACTAGCCATGAGGTCGTGCCAAGTGCCAAAGTGATGCAAGCACTGTTTAACATCGACAAATGCAATAGCTAGAGCATGTTTGACTACTAGCCATGAGGTCGTGCCTAGTGCCAAAGTGATGCAAGCTCTGTTTAACGTCGACAAATGCAATAGCTGAGCATGGTTTTGAATTGTGGTCCACAACAACAAATTCAGCTGCATCAACTGCAATTTCTTGCAGCTTCCCACAGTTTCAAGGATTGCAAGACAAAGCAATGACCACAACCACAATTTAAAGCCATGGTTATAAGTAACTTTGAGTGCGTTTTGTTAAGTGGCAACAACAAAGATTGGGTGTGCTTTCTGGACTAAAAGGGAAAGCTGACATATTTGAATTTGACTAAATTGATGAAATGGAGAGTTAATTACAACATGAATGAGTGATGCATGAAAAATAGGGTATCTGGTCTGGTCAAGTATTAGATTTTTACCCACAAAACTTTGATAGCCAAGTACAAGAGTTTTAAGAAGTCTACCAATGTATTATAATTTTAATTTTTTGAGGGAATAAAGTATAAATTGTTATCCACTATGTAATCGAACGCAGTCAATAGACTTGCCTAGTTCATATTATAAATTGTATTCATTAAAATTCTCAGAATTCTTATGTTTTGAAACATGCAGCTATACGCCCGTAGGCACTTTTTATTTCCTCCCCTGAGTATTGACGAATATAATGTTCGGGTCATGGCAGTTGTGCGTTGTGAGGCTCAAGTATATTTTCTTTCCTTACTGCTTATTTTATCTTCATGTACCATATATGCAAGGGAATTAGATAAGTAACATGCTAAATCTTGAATAATAGTATTTTGATGAGCATATATTTTTTTTCCGTTCTTCTTTTTTCTTCTTTCTATTCTATAAATCTGTCAGACTTTGTTGTCACCTAATTGGGAGTTAGGAATTTCTTTTATATACTTTTCTAGCTTGATCTACTGTTATAGACTTATAGATCTTTCTGTTTTGAATAAGATCTATATTTTATTCCTTTCTCAACTTTTGGTATTATTCACGGGTTCTCTCCAAATACTCATATAGCTTTACATGCATATAGGATTTTCTCCATTCATAGTCTTAAGCTGTACAACGTAAATCCTTTCATCATCAGACGTAAATCATAGACCATGATAATGAGCTATGATTTATGTAGCAGAAAATAATAGAGTTCAATTCAAGGAGGGAACATAAGAAGTTCACTAAGGTGGCGTTTGGCCCAACTTTTTCATAGCTTAAAAGTACTTTAAAGTTAATCAAAAGATTTAAAATAAGAGCTTTATTTTTAAACTTAATGTTTGGGTAATTCTATAATTTTTAGCGTAATATGTTCTTGGATATTAGTATTTGAAATAAAAAAGGAAAGGGATAAATAGAAACCAGATGCTCCTAAAACTAGTTTCGTCTTAAAAATCTGTGTTTTTCAAAGTTTTCTTAAATAATATGGGTCAACACTACCGAAATTTTTGTAATAAAATCATGTGCTTAGTGTTTTTCTCTCCTAACTCTTGTTTGAAAACTTCAGAATCTTTTCTCCCAAGGTTGAATTTGTTGAATGAGTTTTTTTCATTGTTAGAATAACATATCTTAGTTGTCCAGCGGTGATGTCCTGGAATTTTATTGATTCTTACCAATGAATTAAAATGTGTTTCGACTCTAATTATAGCATATATTAAACTGTTCCTGTATTCTGTATTCCAGGATGCATTGTTGCAGAAACTTCTCGAAAGTAACTTCTTATCAGATCAGGAGAGGTTAGAATATGTTACTTTTAGCTCTCAATGTTGTCTCTGTTACATTAGTGGTTAATAAAGACCTCCCTTACAAAATAAAATGCCCTGAGAATTAATTGATATGAAAATATTATTCTGTTATCTCAATTATTAATGTAATCTCTTTAATTTATAAAAGAAAATGCTAATTAATTGAAATAAGATAATACTGCATAGCATGTATTATCTAAGAAATTAATACGAATATCAGAAATGTATCATGACTTATGATGCACTTATGCATACAACTATTGTATCAAATGTTGTACAAACCAGAATACACTTGTTGGCACATTTTGTAGCCATTTTAGCACATTGCTTTCAGAAATGTTTTGGCATGCTTCAAACTTTGAAGTCATTTGGACACTTCAGAACTATTTTTGGTATAGAACTGAAGTTCTCCACAAAATGATTGCATCCTTGTTTAGTACAAAGCTATATTCTGGTTTGTCACCAGACAGATCTACATCCATGAGCCTTAGTTCAAATGGCATGAGTCCAAATAATACTACTATTGAATCATAAAAATTCATTTCACAGATTCTACTATTTCCTATGGAGTCTATCTTGAGGTCCTGGAAATTGGATCTTTGTTAAAAGAAAACTGCTTAGGGTAGCTTTAGATCACACCGTGTTCTAAATTTGTACATGGTGATGATTGGATGGAGCCAATACACAGTAAACATCGCAAAAAAAGGAAGAAGGAAAAGGCACTGCCTTGCAATGTAGTGCCGGTCCGATAGGGGATTGATTATACGCTCCCAGCATGATAAGAAATGGCAGATCATAGTAAATCTGTTAAAATATTTGTTTTGGCTATGACTCTTAATGATCTTTATTGCAGGGACGTTCTTCGATGGGGAAAAAACATAGTTTCCAGCAAAACCAAGACCAAAAAACGTGCTGGTGCAGCTGTATATAGCAGAGCATCTTCACTAGAAACATTAGTCAGTGCCTTCAAACTATATTTTCTCTTCTGTTGATATAAATCTTGCACAAAATGGTTATCTGATTCTTGAGAATCTCCTTTATATTTGTTTAACTCTAAAATGGTGATGAACATGATAATTTGTTGAGATTACTGTTAAACACGTCTTATTTCCTGAATATATGCATACACACACACACACACACACACACATATATAATTAAAAATCTTCCCTATTCTAGATACCCTTTTTTTTGGTTTAATCCTACATGAAAAGTCTTAGATTTTAGTCCTTTATATGAAACATGCTTACAGATTGGTTCTCACTGTTTGTCAATGTTAAACTTGGTTCCTATCCTTGACATCATTTTCTTAGTCTCTACAAAAAAAATTATATCATACTTTATTTCCGTGCCTTTATAGTTTGGTCCCTACAACTGACATAGAAGGAGTGGATAACGGCTTTTTAGAAAAGGGAGACTACATGAAGAACTGTGATATTTAGAGCATTCCTATGAGAATGTAAACTCCTAACTAACGGAGTAAATTGAAGACTAGCAAAGACAATATATAGGAAATGGGAGTCCAAATGAGAAAATATGGTATTTCAAAAGAACTAAAACCACACTTAAGCCTGAAAATGATTCTTTGCAATTTCTTCTTACATGTTTGTTGCTACATATCCATGTACTTTGTTGTTTGGAATTGAAAATCGGAGTATTTGATAAGAATAATCTGAAACAAATTATTTCCTATAATTTGAAACTTGTTTTCAGCCTGTTCTCTGACATAGACATTGAACCAGGTTGGTTATCTGTATTTGACAAATGTAAATCGCTTGGAAAAGCTAATGTTAGAGTTGGGATTCTCAGTTGACTCTTCAGTGACTTTGAATATTGAGGAAATAATAGTAAGTTTCATGTATCCACTCCCGCTTGCTATTATTTTTATGGTTTAATTTCTGCTTTCCCAGTTGAAATTTGATAGAAATCGACTCTATTATCGCATTAAACTGGAATTAACCAAGAAACCACAGAAAGTGAAATTTGAAAGAAACATAAATGTTTGACCTCTTTTTGACCTAGCCAAATCTTTATGCAGTTGATGAATTGGTTTTCCTGCTACTTACTACCAGATTGTTCTAAGTGATAGGACATGGGAAGGAATTAATAATACTATGTTGTAGCAAGATGTTGTATAATGCAGCATTAAAATACAAATATATCATACATGAGGAATTAAGAAATTAAGAAATTTAAGAGTTTATAGAGGGCATCAATAGGGTGACAAAACGGGGGACACTTCGGCCCACAACGAGGTTGGTTGGAACCCTATGATCAGGACGAGCTGAAAGCCCTGGCCTACCCATTAGAGGGCACAAGCCCATCAGTTTTTTTTTATAATTTTGTTATCTTTTATTTTGAATTTATATAAATATATTCCAAAAGCATACTTAATTATATAAATATTTTCGATTTTTAAAAGATTAATACTTGTACATTTAACTTAATAAGTGATAACAATTTAAGTTATAATATTATTGTATATTTGTATCTTTAAAATAAATATAATACAAAACTATTAATTCTTTAAAATATTTTTTATTTTAATTTTAATTATAAAAGAAGATCCACGTGCCATTCTAGGCTTCAATAGGATGTTTCAAATAAGGCTCTTGTTTTTTGCATTTGTTGAACAACATATCTAACTAATCCGGGCAACTCTTTCTTGTTGCTCTTATGTAGTATACTTGAACATTGATCATTCATGATGTTGCCTCTATCTATCAAGTGTCGGGAAACATGTGTTATTTTATTCTTGGTGATAATTGCCTTTTCTTTCCACTTCTAGGCAGGTGAGTTGAACAATAGATGAATATGATCTTCAGGCAATCTTCCACAGGAGCAGGCAAAACAACTTCTGAAGATTTTGTTCGAACCATTGTCCTCTTCTACAAGACATACATGACTTCCTTTTTTCACTTCGATGGGAGGTGCTGTATCACAACCACATTCCAACAGCATACCTTTCCATGCTATATAGATCAGAAGCCTCTAAGCTCCTTTATAACAATACTTATGTTGAGCAAAGGTTGTGGCACCATAGTTTACTGGCAATTTATCTTTTTCAGAGGAATTCAGTCAGAAGAAGATAGTAATGCGGCGAAACTTTTGGTTCAATGTGGTAGATTTCTGTTAGGTTAGCAAATTTTGCTCGAATTTAGTTGAGTTGGTAGGTTCATATGTGAATTCAATTATTAGAATACCAAAGACACGAGACCAATATTATTACTTTGGAATTATTACCTCTAGTCTTTTATCTACTTCACAAAAAATCACTTGTACTGTACTATATATACTCTTGAAATTATTAGAGTTTCAATTTTTATTCTCTTTCCATTTAATTAATTATAGCATTTTCTCTAGTTAAAGTATTTTTGTAAAAGATCATTTGGAGGAACCTTTAAAAAGGATCCTGGAAAACTTTTTAGTGTGTTTTTTTATCGTAGGTATTATTTACATAAAAAATTCAATGAATTATGGATTGCACGTTACTGAGACAGATGTGATGCGTAAATAAACACCATAAGAAACCATGCTAAATACATGCCATTCACATCACTTCAGTACAAATTTATAATAAAATTTAACAGCAGGTTGCTGCAAAAAATTAAATGAACCAACTACTATGAAAAGGGCATATTTATTAAACCAGCATCTCCAAGGCATGGCAAAGCTACTGTCAGCTACGTACATAAGTACAAAGACCATACAGATATTGCAAGCAATAGCAGTAACTATGCATAACCAAACTAAGTTATAAAAAAACTAAATTATTTAAAATAAACTAAACGTAAACTAATTTTTAAATCAAAATTTGAAACTAAAATGTTCTTATCCTACCATCACTCTCACTGTGATCCACTTCTCCATTGATCAAGGTTTTCTATACTTCAAATACATCCATATTTAGCTTCAAGTGGCCTAACCCACAATCAACACTCTACCCTCATAATTTTCCTCCTCCACATGCCAAGGAGGGCCTTATTAAAGTCTTCAATAGACTTAACACCTAAGCCACCATGTTGTGTTGGTCGGCAAACTTGGTCCCACTTAACAAAATTCAATTATTTTAACTGCCTTTGCAATCTTGCTTGTTTTCCATTATACTCTTGCCTCAAGAAAATTAATGCATTTTGTATGAAGAGATGCTGACCCAAAAACTGTGCAGCATCATTATCACATAAACAGATGAATGATCTTTTACCTTTTTCATAAAAGTGCAATTGTAGAATTTGTTTTCTTTTATAGGGTGGTCCTAGAGATAGACAAGAGACATACTTGGCCTCTCTCTCCATAGCCCACATTCAATTGGAGGCACCCAACATTATCCTCATGCACAATTTTGTGTGGTTAATTGAAAATTTGGTTCATTGAGTCTGTGACTATGACAAATGACATTCAGCCAAAAATGTACAGTGCTTACAAGAAACATGGGGTTGGTCCCATATTAACATGAGTCAGAGGAAAATAACAAGTTTTCCATAAGTAGGAACTTCAAAACTTTTGAGAAACCTAACATTCAACATATAGTATTCTGATACAATTGTGGTTGAACCAAAAATACAAGTATTATGCCGACTGGATATAATATAGTCAAACATTTTGGCTCTAGACACACGTGACAAAAAGAGGCTTGAAGATTTTAAGTAGTACATGATGTTCTCATGTTACAGATCAAGATTATATATGGGGAAACAAGTCTCGATTATGAGGGTTAACAAGGCCAAGTTCACTATACTCTTGAAGTACACATATTTTCTTTCACAAACCATAAATAGGTTAGGTATCTAGGTACAGAATGAGTCATGACATCAAGATAAATATGATGAGAAGAATAAGATATGTTCGATGTCATATTCTTGAGCATGTTCAGTATGTATGATGATTAAAATTATTATAAACTACAATGTTGACCAAGATTGATGGAAATGTCTATCAGGGAAAAAAAAGAGTGTTTGATGAGAATCAGACCCTTGATACTCCTCACAATCCAGCCAAATTTGATGATTCTGATAATATTTTGTTGCTATAATTAAATACCAACTAATTATCCAAAAATAAACATTGAAATTGGTCGATGCACTGATTAAACAGCTTGCTTTGTAGCTTTAGGAGTGTGAAACAACAGAAAGTCAAATTGTTTTAGCATTAGGAAACTCATCACATCTACCACCCCAACAACACTTCATAAGAAACCAAAAAGAGAAAACCCAAAAAGTGATTGTTTTTTCTTTGAAGTTTCCATCAAATGAATAATATAATAGCAAAGCCAGCTCCATGATCTCTATCCTATTTTTATATTTTGAAAAACAAAACACATGCATGCTCAAAAACTTTAAAGTAAACTTAGTGTGAAAGAGAAAAACACGCTAGAAACTTTTCAACTAAAAAGAAATCCCCTTACACATGCTTGTTGTTCGATTACTTATAAGTGCAATCGCCAACGTGAGGCCATTAATTAGGTTTTGGTACCTTCTAATTACCCTGTGGATTTCAATCTCTCATATTACTAAGTAATTAGTAGCTCAAGCACACATGATGATAATCAATCTCAATGAGTAAAGCTTACATTTCTAGAAATTTAAATACCCTGTTAAATTTGTTAATACAGTTTATATAGTGTCAGAAAATTAAGTATAAGAGCATTAAGGTTTGACATGATCCTTAGACATTGAAAATTGTATTACTATAAATGAGATTAGTTTTAACACAGTGAACCAGGGAATCCAAGACAAGACAAAAAGACTATTTAGTGTAGAAAAAGAATACTAGTACACAGATTGAACAAAAAATCAAGTAAACTAAAAAGGAAAATTTGTAATTGTAAAGGACCGAATAGTATTTTATTAATTGGTAGAATAACAGAAAGAAGGAAGTAAAACATAGAATGAAAATCAGATTGAGATGTGGAGAGAATGTTAAAGAATTGTTATTGGTGACCCTTTATGTGTCCCACACAAATGCACTTTTTGATCCACACATTATAGTGACCTAACCACATGTGGTGTTGTACTAAGTATTGGGTCCTAACATCAAATCCAGTGGCCAAGGATGGTGACTGGGAGTGCAACAATATATGCTATGCCACCACAAAATGTGTGTGGCAAGCTCATCCTTTTAGAGATAGCTTCCCATGATTGTGGGATGTGCATGGTTTCCTCAGCTTCTATCTCAAACCATTTTTTGTCTTTGCCAAGAGTTAATGCAACACTGTTGCAATGGATTGGATGATGTGTATGCATGTTGTGCTTATGTGTCATTCTAATCCTTCAGTGGCCTCAATTTTTCATCCTTTGCATTGTGTCTCCCCTCTTTTATTTCAGATAAGTACAAGTCTTCACATTCCCTTTGTCTTTTAACATTTTCATATTTTTATTATCCTAAACCTAAACATCAGGGAAATATATTATGCTGTTGTATACTGAGTAAAATTATAAAAAGTTATGCATACCCATTGAAAATGAGAAAATAACTGATTGGTTTTATCTCTGTATAAATTTTTTGAATCCAAAGATAAATGAAATGCTGAAGAGTGAGTATAGTCCCCTGGCTATTGTTTAATGTTTTGATAATTTAGAATTTGGTATCTTTGATTTTGAATTTTCAAACAAGACTTTTGGTACAACTTTATTGAGAGGTCATGGAGTAGATGATGGAACAGAGTTAAGTACGTTGAAATTTGATAAAGTCTAACTAAAGGAAACAGGGTTTTGCGTCCTGCACTACATAAAACTCAAGTGCGCACGCTTTTAGATTCTATATATTACTTTTTTTAAATATATTTATATTTTATTTTAATCAATTTCAAACACAAATAATTTATTTTAAAGAGTGTTTTTAAATTTAAAAAAAATATTTAATGAAAAAAATTTATGAGAAATAATATTCACTAAAAATAAACATTTCGAAATAAGGATAACGTCATATGTTAATAATGAAAATTTGTGTACATTATCATTATTAAATTTAAAAATATAAACCTAAGTACTATATGGCGGTTCCTGTGGTCTGTCCCATATAATTAATAGACGTATAGTGTAAACTATCTCCTCACTGTGATGGTTTAGGCTTATTATAATAAATTGTGTCTTACCATATTTATCGCAGACGATCATGCATTATAGAATGTAAACTACCCTCCTAGAATATTAGATACTTAAAAAATAAAAATAAAAAATTATTACAATATAATAATGAAAGTAATTTATTAAACAAGCGTATTCATATTGTAATGAGGAATGTGTTTGAGCATTATCTAGACTATGTCCTTGATGACACAATAGTATATATATAGTCGATTTTCCTACATTCAAAAAATACGTAGGAATTTAATATTGATCAAATATTAAAGAGACGTGAAACCAATGTTTCACACATCTTCAAATTATCAATATTAACAAGTATTACACCTTAATCAATGCTATACTTTTATAAAAAAACATTGTATATTTAATAAGATGAACAAATAAGTTTGAGCTGCAAATTTTCATCAGGAATAAACAATGTACTTCTCATATACTATATACTATGTACAACTATATTAATCCAATATGAATATCACCACGTTATCTCAACTTTATCACAACAATAAAGTAGATTTCATGTCAACATCCAATTTCGTCCGGACAAGTAAATTATTTCAGATTATAAAACAATACAAAAATTAAAATAAAAGGGTGTGTTATCTAGTTTTATTATATTATTATCATTTAAAAAAAAAAAAAAGAGACTTTGGTTCCATTATATTCAATAAATAAGGTTTCAAAATAAAATTCATAAAAAGAAATAGTAAGGGAAGTCAGTTTATTAAATTTTTTTTAAAAATAATAGTAATAATAGTAATTAAAAATATATTAAATTTTTCCATTAAAAGAAAACTAAAAAATATGGTAATTAAAAGATGACAATTAAAAAAAAATAATAATAATTAATTAAAAAACGAAAATAACAAATAACAAATAATAAATATTAAATAGTTAAGGATTAAATAATAAAAACAAAATAAAAATAAATATATATTTAAAAAATAAATAAATAAATAATAAATAAAGAAAAAAATTGCTTTCAAACTGATTACTTGATTTGCACGTTCAAGAAAATAAATTAATAAAAAAAATAATAAAAAAAGAATGAGTCAATGGCATAGACTCCCATGTTCTCACTTCTTAACTCCACGTATTGTTTT
>Ga0209700_100850_pt1:0-2500 | contig 61482 bp, 32 predicted proteins | sample SiratroredBW_FD_187528 | JGI IMG/M metagenome (GOLD analysis project Ga0209700, IMG submission 187528) | Root nodule microbial communities of legume samples collected from California, USA - Siratro red BW (SPAdes) (version 2) | ecosystem: Host-associated > Plants > Roots > Nodule | place...
TTTTTTTCTCTTATGTAATGCATTAATTGCGAGAAGATTTCTATTTACTATGTTTATCTCTTTATTAGACTCTTATCCAGTTTGTTTTTTTTTATTTTTTAAATTTTCTTTTTAATTTTCATTTTCAATTTTTTATTGATAATAATAATATTATTATTTTCTTTTTAGATATTTACAAATATATTTTCTTCATAATACTTATAAATAATATAATTAAATTTCTAAATATCCATAAATACTTATAAATAATATAATTTTAATATATTGTATTAAAAATATTATATTATAAATTTTTAAATGTTACAGGTTTTAAAAAAATTCAATTTCTCATCATCATTCTCATGTTAGAAGTTACACATTGTCTTGTCTCTATTGGCATATCGATAAAGGTGTCAACACTTTATTTCTAATAAAACACGGTGATTTCTAAATTTATATCAGTTATGTCATAACTGATATGAAAAAGTACTTATTCCACCAATCAAACTTAACGTTGTTCTAATTTCGTCTAAAAGGTTATTCAATCCATTAGGAAAACAAGAAAAACAATGTAGAAAGGAGATAAAATAGGAAAAAGACATGAAATTTGAAAATGACTTTAAACCCTGATCTCAAAATTTTACAGAAAGGAAAGACTGAAACAATAATTAAACCAGCGAGTAAAGGAATTGAGAGGAAGCAATTGTTGTAAGTGTTGTGAACAGACATTTAAACAAAGCAACTGAATAGTGTTTTCATATAAAGTGCTATCTGTATAAGAAATAAAATAGTTATATAAACAAAAACCGTAACACTTCTTTAAGTGAGTAATATCAATATTGATGATGTAGTTTTAAAAAAGGCATAACACTTTATCTAAAGTTTAATGTAGCAGTTAAACTCTTTTTTTTTTTTTTCTTAATAAACGTCATCCGAAATCTCTGCATGTTTTCCAAATGTTATTGTATTTAGTGCCCTATTTAAAGTGTATTAATTATTTAATTAATCGAAGATGTAGTGGATTTTAACCCTTTGAATACACAAGTTAATGTTAAAAAGTTTAGCCATTAAATTGTTTAGTCAAGACTTCTAACTTAATTTTACTGTCTGATCATTCTAGAAAAACTATAATTATTGTGTAATAAATTTAATGGGCTTATTGGTTTGATAGACAGTGTTCTTCTTCCACATCTTCTATGGTTACTTGTACCTGCCAAGTTCATCACGACAACTTTTACTAAGCTGATGTTCTGGGAAATCTTCCTTAAGATTTTAGGTTATGCTGGTTTTGTTGTTTTTGTTTCCCACTGATAAAAAAAACTTGAGTAAAAAAAGTAAATGAAAGAAGAAAAATAAAATGCACTTTTAATCTACGTTGTCTTATTTTAAATTTTAGATAAAATATATTTTTAAAACTTTTCTTTTAATCTTGAGTGTCATAAAATGATTTATAAATAAACCGAGGTAACGTGGGAACTCTTATATATATACTTTTATTTTAAAATTTATGATAATCCTCATCTGTGTATAAAAGTGTTATTCATTTGAAAAAATTATGTAATGATCTATATATAATGCCATTAAATTTAATAATTTTTAAATAATGATTAGTAATCAATAATGGCATTAATATTGGTTTCAATTTTCTTTAATAAATAGAGTGAAAATGTTTAATAAAAGTGCATTAAATATAGATTAAATGTTGAAAATGGCTATAATGTAAAAAATATAATAATAAATTCATTCAAACTTTCACAAATGAATAATGGGTTCCTAAATGAATATCTATATAATTTAATATTAGCATATAATTTTTAATAAATGATTTAAAAAGTAAAATTAATGTTTAAATTATTTTATTGTGTTATAATAATATTTTTATGACAAAAAAATCGTAGAATTTTCATTCAGTGCCTTTTACCTTTTATAAATTTAAAAATAGTTTTAAATATTCAAACTTAATTGTATTTTATGATTTAAATGAATGACTGTTAATATTAATGCTATATTCATAACATATATGAAACACTTCTACTCACAAATATTTAAAGAGGGATTAGATTATTCTAAAATAATTCTTGATAAGATTACCTTATACAATAACTTTTTTTTTATTAATTCAACCATTATATATTTTGATAGTTCAATAATTATGCATATCAAAGTTTAGATAAATTGATTTTTTTTTTCATACAATGCTACAGTCAACACTTATTAATTTTATCCTTATACATATGATATATATTAATTAAATTTAGTCAATAATCAAATTTAGTACACATATTTATATAATTTTTTTATCAAATAATGATTATTAATCAATATTAATGACATTAAATGGTTTCATACTTAATATCTAAAATTTTTTATTTTGATGTATTTTAAACCGATTAAATAACATCTTAGTATGACTTTAAAATAATTATTAGAACAATTAAAAAACAAACATGGTAATTAATTATTGATTGACATTGTATATTTTTTAGAAGAACTAGAAGCTTAGGACGAAGCAGGGTAGTGA
>Ga0209700_100850_pt1:7500-61482 | contig 61482 bp, 32 predicted proteins | sample SiratroredBW_FD_187528 | JGI IMG/M metagenome (GOLD analysis project Ga0209700, IMG submission 187528) | Root nodule microbial communities of legume samples collected from California, USA - Siratro red BW (SPAdes) (version 2) | ecosystem: Host-associated > Plants > Roots > Nodule...
CTACTTTAATAACCTATTCCTAGGTTGTTAATTATCTGATGAATAATAACTTAAAATTTACACATCATTAGCAGGTATATAAGGGATTTCAAAATCTCTGTATAGGAATACTAGAATTGATATGGCTCTTAATTAGGTGAAAATAACAAATCGAGTTTAACTAAGGGCTAGTCTCAAAAAAAGAAAAATATATAGTTTTAAAGCGTGTTCAACCACTTGTCCTTATTATAGTATAATTTGTTATAAATAAACGTGAATAAACCTAGACTTACCTTTTCAGTTTTACTATATATATATATATATATTTCCAATTTATTTTTTAAATTGATCTAATTTACTTAATTCATCAAAATTAACTTAAGAAAAGTCGTTGTTAGTTAGTGGTAATAATTTTTTTTAGTGACATTGTTACTAACATGGATTAATAGTGCTAAATGTAAGGTACAAAATTATATTAATTTTAAAAAATAAGGAATTCAATTGCATCGATTTGAAATTAGGGAATTAAATTTAATCATTTTTTAATAGTGAGAAAACAATTAAATATAATAAATAGACAACGGGATAAAAAGGCATTTAAATGTTGTCAGAATATAAATTAAAAATGACGAGTTTGTGTAAACATAATTTTTTTAAAAATAAGTATTTTTAAATAGTAATTTTATTTTAAAGACAGAGATAAATTTGTTGTTAAAATGAATAAAAAATTGTTTATTTTAAAAATAAAAATGTTAGAGAAACACATAAAAAAGCCAAATGTGCTTAGTTTAATAAGCACTTTTTAAAAAAAAAAAAAAAAAAAAAAAATTAAAAAACAAATTTAAAAAAAAAAAAAAAAAAAAAAAACGCAGACAAACTCATCTAAAGTTTCATGTATACGTGGTTAATTGTTATTCAATAAGTTTTTTTTTTATCTTAATTATTTATGCATGAATTCTTTCTATAAGATTAAACTGATTGTGTAAAACTTATAAGTATTTTTGTATAAATTATTCTCAATATAAAATATTAAATTAAATTACAAAAACATAAATTATTAAATAATTATTATTTTCAGAAATTCTCTTAATCACATACATAATAACCGATGTGATAAAATCAAATAAATAACACGTCTTCTTCCTCCACACCAAGAAAACAATTATTGTTTCACATAACACCCCCTAAAATTAAGAAAAAGAAACGTTAACAATACGTTCTTTTATTGACTAAAATTTATTGAAAAATTATACTTTTATATGTAACTTATTACTTAACAAATAGTTTTTAGCTTTTAATAAATTATAACAAATAATAAAATCTCTATGATAAAAATGTATTAAAAGTGCATATAAATACACAAACAAAGCTCGTACCATTTCAGAATTTATTAGCCAGAACCGCCCTTTACATATAATTTCAATCAATATCTATATGATTCCCATTCAAATTTTATAGTTAACAAAATAATAATAATAACTTTTGATTACATATCGTGCAAAGATTATTAATTAATATTTTTTACTTTATAATTCTAAAACTATTATTTGATGCATTAATGAATAGACAGAAAACAAAAATAACATGTGCTACAAGTCGGGTGTTTATGGTTTATTATTATTAGCGGAAAGACTTGTTTTTTATTATATTATTTGAATAAATATGTCAAAATCAAATATTTATATTAATTTTGATTTTACATATTTATTTAAATATATATTATTTATATTTAATTTTTAATCTATAATTTAATTAAAAATATTACTACAAAAATAATATAAATTACAGATTTACATAATAAAACGTTATATTTTGAAGTAATAACTTGTAATTATTTGAAATGGATGAATAGTTTATTTAAACTATCTTTATTTTTTTAATGTAACACAATAATAATTGTAAGGTTCAAAATATTAAAATTTTAAAACATAAATAGAGATAAAATAGAAAATATACAATGTAGATATCCGTTATATATTTATATATTGTTATAAATTATTATTATTATTGAGCTTTGAAGGAGTATGACAACCAAATTATTCCTGAGTCCAGGCATGTAATTTCATGCTCCATTCTGTTTTGTTGGAGTGTCATTCTAATCAAATATTAGTTTTCTAAAGATAAAATATTCTCTATTTTTTATTAGTTCTAGACTTTATATATATTTTATTTAAAAATGCATGAAAACGGATGTGAAAGAGAATAGTTTATTTCTTAAAAAAGAAAAAAAAATATATAATAATATATTATAAAAAATATATAAAAAAAAGAGGATTTTGAATGCAATAGCAACAAGAATCTACGTTGGTCTGTGGTGATTTCTCTTGATATTCCATGATAAGAATATAAAGAAAACGGTAGTGAAGTTTAACACCACAGAATAATACAGAAAATGACAATAAGTCTTGGAAATTATCATGATTAATCCACCTTTTCTGCTGAGACGTTTGAAATTTCAGATACACTATTTCCACTTTCTGTGCCACTATTCCTTCATGCCAAATTTAGGGATATAAAGGGATTGCAAATGACAATCACTTTACCCCCATAAACTGCTAAATAAAGTGATTCATCTGGTTATGACAAAGTTACTAGTTTCTATGCAGTTTGTGCTTCAATCAATTAATAATTGTGAAACCACTTTTCATTCTTGTTTTTTTCCCTTTTCTTGCTGTGGTGGTCATTGTACTTTAAAACATGAGTCATGCTATTTGTTTTCTCTTTTATTTTATGTACATAAATGTGGATGTGTTTGGTTTGCATAGAATAGTAGTAATTGGTCTAAGAATCACGTAGATTGCATGAGTGAAACAGTGTTTTTCATACTCTGTCCATAACATGTGCAAACTAAGAAAACTACTTAAATTCCGCTTCAGGATCCCCTTTTTAAGCCAATGAGCTCTCCACATGTAACCCTTGTGCTCCATGGAATATCATACATTTTCATACATCATAATAAAATTATTAACTTTTATAATATTTATTTTATAATTTTAATTTTTCAAAAAAAAGTATTTCAATAATGCGTGTAACTTTTGTACCTCACGAGCTGCAATTCTCTAAGAAAATGTACTTATATCAAATTTGAGTAACAAATTAATTTTACAAAAAATCATGAGCGATAGAATAAGAAAAAAATCATGAGATAGAATTAATACTAATACATTATTATAAAATTTAAAAAATATATATTTAATTTTAAAATTATATTAAAAAATAGTTTTTAATTAAAAATTTAAAATATTTTAATTGATCTTAAATTTATATCGATATTAAAAATATTTTTTAATGATTTTAAATTTACATTGATACTATAAATATTATTGAATGAAAAATATTTTTGAAACTTTCTTCTAATAAATTAATAATATTTTTTAAAAGAAATTGAACTGTTGGAATCCTATCCTTAGTATTGAATCTTTCTAATTTTCTATCTCTTTACTTTTTAATTTTATATCTCTTTATACTATTTCATCACATTGACATCATTTCTTTATATGTCTTTTCATTTTCTGACTCTAGAGACTTATAGTGGTAGATTGAGAAATTAGAGTTTATGTTTGTTTTCTGTTCCTTTTGGGTGCATCATTATCAGGTAAAAATAATATTAGATTGATGAATTGATCTAAAAAAGATTATTTTTTATTATTAAATAATTTGTGTAGATTCAAGGTAGAATATAAGAAATTTAGAATTTATAAATTAAATTTAGAGACTTATCAAAGGACAATACTGAAAAATAATAGAAGACTTGAGACTTCAAGACAAGATAGATTAAGTTCATTGGTTTTGACAATCAGGTTTGATCTTTTTAACTTAGGTTTGTTTATATACTTATAAGTTATATTTAGTGTTATATATATATATATATATATATATATATATATTTTTTTTTTTTTTTTATATAAAGATAAACAAATATGTCAATTAGAATATATGAATCAGGTTATTCAAAACTTCAAAAAAATAAAAGAGTTAAACTTTTTGTTGAATCACGAAAAGAAACTATGAATAAATCTATAAAAATAAATAAATTAATTAATTAGAAAAAGTAGGTGATTCTTCTTTGTGAAGAAGATAACAATATAGATATAGGTGAAGATAACAATATAGATATAGATAAAGACAATAATAAAGAAGTAGTCAATAATAATTCAGATTCTCAAACTCATGATAATCCAAATGAAATTGCAAGACAAAATAATTCTACTATTAAAAATATATATGATCTAAGTCAATGGGAAGATATTGATATGAAATGATAGGATTTGAAAATGAAAAATGAACTTACGGTTATAATTATATAAAAAGAATAGTTTTATTTTTTTTCAAATACATATATAGCATGTAGAATAATTATAACAATTCTAATATCAGTTGTTTCAATTAAAAGAAATTTTTCAAAACTTAAACTAACAAGATCAACAATGTCTCAACAAAAATTAAATAAATTAACTTTATTGTTTATTGAAAAAGATATTTTAAATAAAATTAATTATGATAATTTAATATATAATTTTACATCACTAAAAACTCAAAAAAATAAATTTTAAATAAAAATATCATAATTTTATATTATTTTATTAATTTTAAAAAGACTTCATTCTTTAATTTACTTTAGGTGTCCTAAAAATTTGAGTCATCACTGAAAAAGCTAACGTGTAGATGAGTGAGTAACGAATTCGATATTCAATATTTTGGAATGCAATAATTTGTTTATATGTATACAAAAATTTTGAAAATGCCTATACAAAATATACTAATATTAAAAAATATTTTTTTACTTATGTATTAATTTATATATGAAAACAAAGTTAGTTCGGGAGTTAAAACCCTCCTCACATACCACTAAACTCTTCCTGGAGTCAAGTGGTAAAGAAATAGAAAGAGAGAAAAATATTTATTAAAATACTATCAGAAATATTTTTTTATAGAAAAAAAGCAATTGATATATAAGAACATATGTTTACTTCAATCCGTAAAATCTTTCATGTTAAATTATTTTTTTTCATATTAATTATAAGTAAAAGAGTCCCAAATGTTTATTTTAGTTATTACACTACTTTTTATATTTTGGTTTGGTTGATATTAATTTCGATTTTTGTAACCTTTTTTTTAATTCTTAAAAGAATATTTAATTTAAAAAAATAATTTCAAATTAATTAAAAACCAAAAAATATAATTAATATCTCCTTCTCTGGAAATCGTGTAAATTTCACTCACACTCTTTATAATTTTAAAATAAATATTTATGTTTTTAATAAAATGACACTCATACTTCTTTAGTTTTTAAACAAACATCCCTCTGATATATTTTTAATAAAATGATACTCACCTTCATTTCTTTTTTCAATTCTTTAGTTTTTAAATAAACATTTTTTTCATATATTTTTAATAAAACGACACACTCATCTTCGTTATGTTTTTCAAAAGTAACAAGCAACTCTGTTACTTTATATAAAAATGACATAGTTTTGATAAACATACTCTTAATCATTAAAGTAATACTTATATCTTTATAATAAATGATATTCATTCTCTTTACTTTAAGTACAGTAACACTCTTTTTTACTTTATATAAAAAAATAATATATTGTCCAAAATTTGTAAAAAATATATTTGAAAATTAAAATGTTAAATATAAAATAGAAAATTTTGTTATAAGAAAAAAAAATTAAACTATTTCATTATTATATATTCATAATATAAAAATATTATATAGTTAATAAATTAGTTAAGAGTGCAATTTGTGCATCATAATATGGCTAAAAAGTACTTCTTAAGATTCAGAAGAGCTGGTTTTGGAAAGAAAATGAAACATGTGTGGAGTATTTTGTAATTGATAGTGACGTGGTACATTTGTAAATATAGAAATGAAATTATTTTCAAAAATAAAAAGTGTGATTTTTTAGAATTATTTGCTTTAGTACCATATAAATCTTGAGCTGTAATTAAAAAAATATATAAAAATGTTTATTTTTCTTATTCGGTGTTTGGAGATATTAGTATGTATGCAAATGATTAGATAAGTACATGTATGTAATGCAAGACGGGAGTGTCATATTTAAAACTATTAGTTGGGTCTAGAAATGTAATAAGATAGTGAAAGGCACTCGGGACTGGGAAGAGTTGGGCTTTAGTTCATTAAGAATTTTGATAGGAATTTTACTATCATATAATATATAATGTTTATATGTTTATGCAAGAAGGATGAGTGGTGTGTGGTAGGGCATATTTGAAGGAACTAAAAATTAGACCGAAGGAACTGAAAATTAGAGCAAAGGAACCAGTATCAAGATGTTTTTGTGAGAACTAGAATATGCTAAACAACATAATGCAATGCTAAGATATGTCTGAAAACGGTGTGAGGCTGTGAGGTGTGGGCCTGTGAGGCTGGAAACAGTGTGCTGTTTCTGTTTTATGCAGGTAAATAGATGACAGAATAGGAGAAATTGAAATGATGCTGCTATTCTGAAATATGGGGTATAGATTGTTGGAGCTAAAATGAAACTTCTACAAATCACGACAAATGGTGGAAGGAAGTATTGGGACATAATTCAGTGACTTAAGAACAGATTTAAGGAATAACAACACGTAACAGTTTTTGTTGGTTAAAGTTTGTTGTTAGTGATTTCTTTATTTTTTCTACATTGAAGTTTGTTGTTAACTGTTTTTTAGTCTTACGGGAAACATATATTTATTTTAGGTGGGTCTGAATTCATTGTAAGGGTTTTTATTATCTAAGTAAGACACTCAATGTTATGATCTGGGCAGGGGTAGGGTAGTCTTTAGAGTTTTAAATGTCTTTTAATTTTTTTTTCTTTTGTACTTTTTTTGTGTATTTATATATATTTTATAATTTTTTTTTTTATAATAGGATTGAAGTATTCTTAAAGTAATCCTATTTATATTATTTTTGGATGTTAAAAAAAAATAATGCTACAATATGTGCTAGTATTTAAGTTTGTATATAGATAGGAATAATCTTAGTACATAGTATCAATATTATATTCTTTATTATTAATAAAATATATATATATATATATATATATATATATATTAATAAATTATAAATAATCTTATGAAATATATTTTATTAATTTTATTAACTTGTTAGTATATTTGTTAATGTTATCTGGATTATAAGGATTAGAAGATTCCTAAAATATTTTACTTAATTCATGCATTTTTCACTCATAAAAATATTTATCCCTAAAATTGGGTTATATAAATATAAATAACCACTTTTCTGGTAGATTAATCATAAATTATGTATCATTCGTTGTAAAGCTGAAACACATAAAATTTACTTGGACAAATTCAAAATATCATTCAAAATACTTGCATGCATTTTCTCTCAGGTTTGAGTTGAAAACAAATAAATATGGGAGAGAGTATGAAATATATATTGTGCAGATAATATTGAAAACAAATAAATATGGGAGAGAGTATGAAATATATATTGTCCAGATAATATAGCAGGCATCAAGATCAAACAGATCTTAGGAAACCTTAACTTGAATAACTACTTTTCCCATATTAGAGCCATAAAATAAGGAGTTCAAGCTATCCAGAAAGCTCTCAATTCCACTATTTATCTTAACCTTGGACTTAACCCTTCCTTCTTTTATGTGTCCCTCCATCTCTTTTGCGAAGTCTCCGAAACGATGGAAATGTGTGCTCAGCAAAAAACCTTCCATCCTCACTTCCTTGCCCACCAAATTCAAAAGATTCCTCACACCGTCTCTTTCTGTCCAAACCTGCACCACCAAGCATAAAATCAAAATCTATATATATTCTAATAGTCCAATATACTCCAAGCTTTAACATGCAATTCTCCCAAGAAGATCTAGCCAGTTAAAGACTTACAGTGATATATCAAATTGAGCTATAATTGAGCCTATTATATTTTGTGCATCAATACATATAGTATAGACAATGGACTCTATCAAGACCTAGTTCACCTGGTTATATTGAGATATCATCCCACAAAGTGGTATCCTGGCATACTGGTTCACGTGATTCAGTACAGATTCAAGCATCTTCCCGCCAACGTTGTCAAGGTAAAAATCAATACCATTAGGAAAAAACCTGCAATTTTTCAACTTGTGAACTGTCATCATTTGCTAACTTAATACAATTGAAACATACACATCTCAAGTAACGATGTCCTAAATGGTGCAAATTTGTGTGTGGTTTGCTTCATTGAGGTGTATATGTCAGGATATTCAAGAAATTTTGCAGGATGTAAAACTGTTATCATGGTTTTCAGGGATCAATAGTACATACTCATATGCACAGTGGATTATGAACCCAAAACTGTGTTTCAGTTTAGCCATAATATTGAGAAACTAAGGTCCACCTTATATTAACTTTGTTCCATAAAAAAAATGGTGCAAATTGGTGGAGAGGGTCCATTACTTGCTTAGAACTGCATCAAGGTCTGTTTCCTTGTTGTAGTTGAATCCATCATCATAGCCAAACTCCTCTTTAATTAGCCTCAGCTGAGAAACCATTCATCATATTTCAAAACACCAGTAAGTTTAGCCAAGGAAGAATAATATAAGAAAGGTAAGTTGACACCAACACTTATAAATTATAGTTTATAAAAAAAATATTACTTTTTCATCAGATCCTGTGCTTCCGATGACCCTGCAACCTCTGATCTTAGCCAATTGACCAGCGACCATTCCCACGCCACCAGAAGCTGCTGATATAAGCACATTTGAGCCAGGTTTGGGGTCTCCCACCACCTCTATCCCCAACCATGCAGCAAACCCAGGTACTCCTGCAATGACTCATTACTATTATTATATATATCTCAACACAACGTAGATAAATGTAGGAACATGGTAGCATTTGTTGTGTGCTATAGTCTGGGATAATTCTGAAACCCAAGTATTGAAAATGTGGAGAGATAGAAGGGCAATTGAGCCACCTAGAGAGCTTAGATAATCCGGCAATGAAATCCCACTTGCAGCATCAATTTTTGCGAAGATCTCAGTGGCGGGAATGACGCAATACTCAGCAACATGAAGACTTGCACTCAAAACAAGATCCCCCTCTTTATATTTGCTGTCGTTTGATACTTTAACTCTTCCAATCCCAAATATTGTGATCACCTGAAGCATTCCCATGTTATAAATATTGTAATCATGATCTGATTATGGTTATTATTATTCTTTAATTACTCTTTTCCTAAATAATTTCACATGTATAAAATATTTAAGAATTAGGTGAAAATATTAGACCCAACAAAACGGATTTGAATCTTCTTATTAACTTGATCCACCATAATTTAGGTTGGACCAAAAGTGAAAATTACAAAACTTTAATTCTTTAATATATTATATATTTTATGAAAACTTTAATTCTTGATAATGAAATCTTAATTTTAATATATTGTCTTTTTAAATACACAAAACATCTAAAAATAGATTTCTATTTTTTATTTAAAAAAATTTAGGTAGACAAACTCATTTAATATATTAATTCATGGTACATCAAACCAGATTGACAGTTTTAAATTACATACTAACTAAGATGGATTCATAAAATAGAGAGTTGACCCATCATAGTTGACATTAATACACAAAATAATAAGTAACCTTATCCTGAATTTTTTATAGTAGTTTTTTTTAAAGAAAAACAACACTTAAAAGACAACCTCGTATTCTCCAAATAATACAGTCTTTTTAATGACTTGTCATCTGTAAACTAGCTGATCTGTTATCTGGTAAAATATGAAGTGATTTTGACTTAATAATAGAGACAAACTACACTTTGAAAACATTAAAATGTTTTTCAGCATTCACGGCTATTACCATGATTAAATATGTGTGTGTCTATATATATATATTCAACCAAAACATATATATATCAGCATACATACCTGATTCAGCTGAAACTGAGGAAAATGAAGACCATCTAAGCTGCCAGTGAATCTGGAACGTAGATATGGATCTATGGAGAAAAGCAACGTCTCAATGGCAAGATGGCCGTGGGGAATTGTTTGAGGTGATAGTGAGAGACGCACAGTTCGGAGTCTGAGATGATCAGTGGTTGGAGCACCGTGTGGAGCATAAGATAGCAGATACCATTCTTTGCTTTCCACCATCCACATTTCTTCTTCACCATTGCTTTTCACCTCTTCTCCCATTCTTCACAATTTTTCTGATAATTCTTTTGCCTTTCTGCATATCACCACATGCTCCATTTATAATCAACAATACCAAATTTCTCACGTTAGTTCCTACATCACTCCCTATCCCCTACCCACAAACTATTAAATACATCAACAGAAAACAGGCAAACGTCTACGTACCCAAAAATTCTTTCCATGACTTTTATAGTTAATTAATATGTGCTCCTCTTACTTCTTAATGGATTTTCTGCACCTCTTATAAAATTATTTTCAAATATAATGTTCTGGTTGGATTATCATACCAACTCATGTTGTTTTGTTTACCTAAATAAATTTTAGCTTAAAAGTAAAGAATTGTGTATAAAATGATATATAGATATGTAGTTTACATAGGAAAAAAATTATGAAAAAAAATAACAGATTTATTAATTTTGGTGTGCTTGTTCTTATCTATCTTTTTAAAAAAAAAAATCATAAATTTATTAAGTGGGTTTCCAGCTTCTATCATTCTTAATAATGTTAACTTCAAAGTAGTTGGGGTGTCAGTGAAATTAAAATGGAAAAGAAAATTACATGATGTTTCTCTTTTGGGTATGTTTCATGAAACCAACGTTAAAATGGATTGTATTTAGTTGAAAACAGATAGCCTAAATAAATTTTCAAACCATTTTCTTTCTCTTCAACATCAAGATACGTGTCAGGAGATAGAGGCGAAACTAGTTCTAAACTTTCATTATTCAAATTCAAGGTACTAACAATGTCCACGTTAGAAATTTTGATATAATTTATATTCGGAAGTTAATTTTAGTATACTTTAGTAAAAAAAGTTCCATTTTAATAAAAAACACTTGCTCAAAAAATGTTAATATTTAATTCTCAATATATAATAAGATGACTACATTTCAATTTTAAAAAGAATATATATATATATATATATATATATATATATATATATATATATATATATATATATATATATATATATATATATTAATGTTTCAATATGCTAAATTCTTTTATTATTATTTTACACTATTTTAAGTTGGAAAATACATTATGATCACCACGGTAGACTAACCATATTAGTAAGTCAAAAAAATAAAAATAAAACTTATTGTTAATTGGATAAGGATTTTGCTTCCCATCATCAGTAACTACTCAAAACTCCATCCAGATAGAGAACACTGCAAATGAACAAAAAGAGAGAACGCATTGCAAAAAGAAAACAAACTCTTTTCAAAATGTATTTAATGTGTTTTGAAAAGGTTGTTATGAAAGTTTTATTCTAAAATATATTTAATGCATTTCAAAAATATTATTTTTAAAATTATATCCTAAAAATTTTATTCTGAAACTTTGAAAAATTCCACTCTGAAAATTCTGGAAAGCATGTCAAAAATTTTAAAAAAATAATAATAATACAGTAGTCACTTCAAAAAATAATAAAACAATCATTTTGAAAAAGGTAGGTGCGCATCAAGAAATTGTGGATGCAGAAAGAAAAAGCCTTGGGTAAACTAGTCCTGAGTTGGAAGAATGGAGAAAACCAGCAATTTCTTAGTCGTTCAAATTTGTCACCAATTGCAAATTATTCTCTTAATGATCCAGAATGTCTTTCTGTTGATCTTTCAAAATATTAATCATTTAAACACTTAATCAGATAACAAAATTAGTTTTTCAAAATACCATCGTATTATTTCTTAAGCAATGATGGTAGGGAAAAGGAAGAGGTAGGGAAAAGGAAAAGTCTTCGCAAAGATTGGAGACAAACTAAATAATTGAAAGAACACTGGAATATGTCACTTTATTAATAGTTTGTAATAAACACCTTGTTAATCTTGATAGAGGACTAAAGTTAAAGCAAAAGAGAAGTTTTGAGAAACTAATCTGGTGAGAAATTAAATTTTTGAAATAGTAATTTGATTACAAAATCTTATTTTGGAACACTTAGAGAAAAAAAAAATGATTGAAGGATTGATTTAGACTTTGTTTGGTTAGGGGAGTGGATTTGAGGAAATAGATTTGAAGGGATGGATTGTGTATGAATGGGAGGTTGTTTAGATTAATGGATAGATGGTAAGATTTGAAGAAATTTGAGAAGATTAGTTATGAAAGTTGGGGAATAATTTGATAGATGTTATAGATTTGTTTTTATTTTTTTAATTGGTATATTTTAGAAATTACTAATTTATTCTTATGGAATAAGATGGGAAAAAACTGAAATGAATTATATTAAATTGAATTTAATATAAAAAAATACGTGAAATTTCTTATTTTTATGTTTTAATAATTTTATATTTAAAAGAAAATAAAATTATTTTTAAGATAAATAAAAAATATTTTAAATAACATCTTTTCCCGTCAATTTTATAATAAATATTGAATCAAATAAGACAAAAAACATCCTAAATATATCTTCACTATAACTAAAAAAATTAAATAAAAAATTCTAAACATCTTTTATAGCTAAATAATTTAAAACAGTCATACACAGGGCATAGATATATTTTCCACACAAACATCAATAAATCAATCAATTATATTTTCAATTAATAATAAATACTAAATAAATCAAATTATTACAAAATTTAAATTATAAAAAGGCATAACAATTCAAAATTATAATTTCACACAACTCTCACAAAAATTTATCTCCTAAGTTATTCAAAACTAAACATAAATCCTAAATAATAAATACTAAATAAACGAAATTATTATAAAATTCAAATTATAAACATGCATACTAATTAAAAAATATAATTTTGTCTAAATTATGTAAAATTAAACATAAATATTAAATAATGTAATAAAATTACAAATTTATTATTTTATTAAAATATACAATTTACTCTAAATCATAATTAACCCTGAAAAAAAAAAAAAAAACTTACAACCTAAACTACTTTTTTTATTTAAACTTATTGTTGTTTTTGTAAGTATAAATTATTTTTACATTTTACTTAAATTGAAACTTTTAAAATTATTAATTTAAATAAACATAGTTTGCAATTTGTATTTTTTGAATACTGGTACATATTAATAATAATGGTAAATCTTTTCTGAATTTACCTTTTAATTAATTATTTTACTTAAAAAGTTAAATATTTTTTTACTATATTTTTAAAAGACTGAATTAGAATTTTTTAATTATTATTTTATTTTCTATAAAAATATTAATAAGTTATATTAAAAGATATATAAATATTCTACTTAAATTGACTATGAAAAGTGTACTTAAATTTAAAATAAAGAATATTAATAAATAACATTTAATTAAAAATAATTATTCAAAATTAAATATTATTGTCAAGATATATAATTATCATTAAATATTAAATTTAATATTTATTTACTTTTAATCATTTTATAACTAATTGTTCTTAAAATAATGATTAATAAAAATATAAATATTGTATTTTTTTTATTAAATATCTTGTGTTTTAGTTATCTACCAATATTTCAAAATATTTTACAGTATTAATTCAACTTTTTGATGTTATTTTCTTTTCTTTTTTATAAACATTAAACTTCCAACTTCCTTCTCCATAAATTTGGTTCATTTATCTCAAAAGAAAATATTTATATAACTTAAAAATATTTCAAATTCTTAAATTTTATTGGAAATTCCTAAACTTATAAATATTCTATATAATTTATAATTATTTTTTAATATTTTAAATTTTATCTTCTAATTTTATTTTTACTGTAACTTTATTCAGTTTGATATTTTTTCGAATTTTTTCAAATATAACCAAACCAATGGATTTTGTTTCAAATATAACAAAACCAATGGATTTTGTTTAGCTTACCGTTTAAGCACACACAGGGGAATCAGGAAGATGAAGCACACACTACAATGATGACACCAACACCACACCTCCACCACCACGAATAGGAGATGAACACAACGACAACACCACGGAACCACCACCACCTACTTTCAAGGAATACAACCCTCAAACATATGAACATCAAAACAACAAACTGACAAGAAAAACGTAAAAATGAAAAACATAAATGCAAGTATAATCTAATTATAACAGAACCAGTGCAAAGACGCTCCCAGGTTCAAAGAAGCGTAATCTAACTCTCACAACACACAACACTTTAATATACTACTGACGTTCAAGCCTTATAAAAACATATTTAAATTTATTTGAGTGTAATCAATACTATTTATCGGTTAATCTCTCCAATGTGTGAATCTCTTCCATCTATGTAAAGGAATCTTACAGACTACATAAAGCTACACCTATCACCTATCAAGATGTTATAGTGAATCTCTCCAATGTATGAATCTCTCCAATCTATTACAGGCTACATAAAGCTGCACCTATGTGAACCTATCAAGATGTTCAGGCTACATAAAGTTCTCTCCAATGTGTGAATCTCTCCAATTTATACAAAGGAATCTTACAGGCTACATAAAGCTGCACCTATCAGGATGTGAACCTATCAAGATGTTCAGGCTACATAAAACTGCACCAATCAAGATGTTACAATGTACATGGCAAACCCTAAACCCATTTTAAAGGAGTATTTTGTAATTTTCAAAATCAAAACACACTTTTAAGGATATTTCCTATTTCCCAACCAATTTCCATCTCATTTACAAGGATTATTTGGTAATTTCAAATTACATTTCTTCAAATCTCTTCACATGATGGAAGATAAATCCCTCTTCATCCATCATTTCAAATTAGGTCAACCAAACACACTTTATTTACTCAAATTCATTCTCTTGAAAAATAAATCTCTCCAAATTGATTCAATCAAACACTCTTAATGACAATTAAAAGCAAACATTATAACTTTAAAAAATTAAATTGAGAACATTGGATTATAGTTGCTTAAATCGGCATCAAAATCTGATTCTTGATTATAGTTTAATCCATCATCATACCCAAATTCTTATTTGATGATGTTCTCATGAGAAATCAATTGAGCTATGAGTTGACGATCACTTTTTTAATCCAGTCAATTCTTGATTTGAATTTAATAAATTTACTTTATGAAGGATAATGAATAAATATAACAAAGATATTAACTGATAAACAATATAGGATGTTAGCATATTCTTACAAAGAATGGAGGTAGATATCCACAAAGCTTATAAAAGACTCTTCATCTACAAGTCAATAACAATATAAAAATAAAAATAAGATAAGTAAATAAAAAATTGAAAAAAAATATAAATAAATAAATAAATATAAGTTTGACGGAATACCTTATGAAATATTAGTCTGTATTTATATATCTTTTTGAGATTAGGATAGAGTTATTCTTAATAAATAGGAATTATGACAATAAATAAAAATTATAATGATTAATTGCAGAATATTAATTATTACAAATATATAATTAATCATTATAAAATATATTGAATGAGATCAAATTAAAATGAACCTGGTAAAAATATGATCCAAACACACTTAATTTAGAGTTTAAATTTTAATTTTTTATAAAATTATAAAATAATAAAATAAATTATCTTTTGGATAAATAGACCACCCAACTGGAGTTAAATATAATAGCAGTAATAAAAGTGACTAGTAGTTTACTTTGTATAATGTACAATATAAATAAATATTAGTTTTTATTAAAAGTAATACTGTATGCAAACTACTCAGAAAATTGTGGTAACTATAACGTTGAAGCTAGTTAGTAGAAAAGTCGACAAAACTATCATTGAAATTTTGTAATATAGTGTAAAAATTCGTTACAGATGAATAAATAAAAACTTCTTTTTAAATATAATTTCTAAATAATCTAATTTTCTTTATAACATCACTCTTCTTAAAATCATTGTTTTATTTTATTTTTAATTAATTGTTATCTCAAATATAGCCCAAACAGTTTCAATTCAAAGTGAGTAAGGCGACCTAACTAGCCCGATCTGGTGAAACTACCATAATAGGCCCAGAAAACAGTAGGCCCAGAAAACAGGCCTGTCCAGGAAAGGAACTAGCCAATAACCTTTAAAAATAGAACCATTGATGATTAATGATAACCATAAAATAGGAAAGAAAAAAAGGTATAAGATAACCTTTTATTTGATTTCATTATAAATGTGGAAATTGACTACGTGAAAAAAAAAATCAAAACCGACCAAACAAAAGATTATTTATAACATCGAATATTAGGGATTATTTTTGCAATTGTTTTCTTATATATGTTTTTTTTTTTACTTTTTTCATTTATTATTATATATTTCTTTTTTATAATTTATAGTGAATTATTCTTAGTAAGTAACCATGAAAAAACACAGAATTTTTCTTTATTATATGATTATGACAATTAATAGAAAGTAAATTATTTTTGTAGTTATTTTTTATATATTTTATTATAATTTTATTAATAATTATTTTTCAATAATAATTATTCTAGTGTTGAATCTATTGAAATATCAGGATCAATTATTATATTTAAAATATTATCTGTTTTGAAACTTAAAATTCTATTTTAATTTTATTTTTAGAATGCATCTTGAATAATGAAGAGAGAAAAAATTTATTTAAGTTATTTTTAGTCTTAATTTTTAATTAATATGAAATTATTTTGTGGATAATATTATTTACAAAATAATAAATTGTTATTCCCAAGCTGGTTTTAAACTCAAATCAAGAGATCTATAGTATAAGAACGTGGCTGTTTATTTACTGGAAATTGCTTTTGTAAATATATATTTGATGATATTTTTTAGTTGAAGTAAAAGATCTAATAATTATAATTAACATATATTTTTAACTAAGATAATTTTAAATTAATGGTACTCTCAACTTATTTTTTTCTGATTTCAGAAGAATTTCAATTCTAAATAATTAATAATAATTTATTGGTAATGTTTTGAAAGTGGTCATTTGTATATATTAAGTTACCATCTTCAATAATTAATCAAAATGTCTAATTGTTTAAATAAAATAATTAAAGTATAACTATGTTTTATTGCTCAAATTTTAATTAAGTTTCTAAAAGAATATTACTAAAAATATATTTTTATAATAATTGTTTTTTAAAAAAATGAGACTTGCTTTTTCAAAATGGAAATAATGAGGCTTTTTTGAAATCGATTTGGATTTTTTAAAATGTGAATTGAACTAGTGATAAAGATCGAAAAAAAATTATTAATAAAACAAATTTCAAACGTTGAAGTCAACATAAATTATAACAATAATAATTATATAAAATTAATTTTAGAGTGTTTATATCTTGAGTAAGACTTTGAAAAAATTATAATTTTTATTTTTGAATTTTACTTTAATTTAGTGTACTTGTTTTTTCATTCTATCATCCTAAACGAATATAACTATTCTCATTATTATTCAAATAGATTTTATAGGTTAAAAATTTCATTATATATAATAATTCAAATTTCATCCATGTTAGTATAATAATTCTCTTTCTTATTATTTTTTTTAGTGTCTATCTCTTAAGATATAAAGTTACAATATTTTTAATTTTATTAATCATGTTAGTCTTTCGTTTTTAACATAAGAATGTTGGATATGTTTATTTTACCTTTATTTACATTAACATATTTTACCTTTATTTACATTAACATATTTTTATTGTACATATATAGCTTCTATTTTAATTTTTTATAATTTGAAGTCTTTCTCATAAAAAAAATGTTTGGCCTTTTTTATTCTCTTTCTCCTATTTTTACATATCACATTAATTATTGAGTTCTTCAAGTGAATATATTGAAATAGTCATTATATAACTGGAGAGATTTAAAAGTAATGATTAATTAATTTATCTATATAAGAGTTATAGTATTATCTTCAACTCAAAATCTTAAGGTAATAAGTTTATATATTTTTTCTCTTTTGATATCATTTCGCTCGTTCCTACATCTTAAAATAATAAATTTATATATTTTTTCTCTTTTGATATCATTTTGTTAGTCTCTATTTTGTATGAGACTCTCAACTCTACACTTAACTTCGTGATAATATAAGTTCAAATTAAATAAGTATTAAATATGAATAAAATTATAATAATAAAGATTGTGAGATGTAAAATGAAAATAAAAAATATAATAAAGTTAAAATATTAACTCAACAAATATTTATGAAGAGAATTCTAATACAACATAATGAAAACAAAGAGAATAGATAAAAATAAAAATAAAAAATACAACAAAAGCAAATTAAAACGAAAATGAAAAGATGACTTTTTCATAAAACAAAACTTGTTCACACAATGCTGAAAGAAAAAAATACAACATGACCGTGGAAGGAGAGTGAAATATGATACACTAAATGACCATATGCTAAATATCAAATAACATTGTTCAAAAACACAATATTATATGACGTGATGCTATACTTTGAAACATGAACTTTATTGTGATGCTAAGCTACTTTGTTAAAGTGCAAACCCTATTATAACACATTTTAAAAAAAAATACCAAAACAAAATTAGTCATGTCATTTTGTACAAAAAGTGACACTATTATTATTCAAAATTATTCAAACTCTTGAATCCAGTAAGAATACTATTATTATTCAAAATTATTCAAACTCTTGAATCTAGTAAGAATTTGCATAATTATATTCTGAATATACTAGAAAATGAGTTTACCTAAAAGTAAACTTGTGATTGACAAATTAAGTTTGCAAACTATTCATAGCTTTATAATCCACATTTGAATATATAGTTTTGATTCTAACTTATATATTTATGTAAATGACTCTGAAAAAAATATCAAAACCTCATTTTTCAAAATTTCCTCATTACTAATTTACATAGTTAATTATATAAAAAAATTATATTACATCCTTAACCTAGTTAATTACATGATACTAAAGCTTATTTGTCAATACATGAGAAATCCTTTTATGTTATACGTGTTTAAATTTACATAATATGGTACTAGGGGTAATTTTGATATGTCGTAAAAAATCTAATTATCCGTCTCTTTACTCATATTCATCACTCTTCACTCCCTGATTTTTCATGATAATTATCCCATTAATATATTTAAAATGAAAGAAAACAAAATCGCTAGAAGGAGGGCTTGAACCTCCGACCTTGTGGTTAACAGCCACACGCTCTAACCAACTGAGCTATTCCAGCTTTTGGTGTTAATCAACGTTTTTTTATATATAAACGTTATATACATTTTTGTTGAATACATTATAATTTATACAGTTAATAAATTAAGTAAATGTAAAAAAATCTATATTATTTTCAGACGAATATATATGGCTTATAAAAAATTACCATGAATTGAATCATCCGTCAAGGTATATATGATCTTTTTCAATAAATTCTTGTTTGGACTTTTGTGATATTTGGACATAAACCTTTTTTTTTTATATTTTTACAACATTTTTGGGTAACTCTTACTAGACAGTTGCTTCCTACCTAATATATATTACTTCCTGCACTTAACAAATACTCAATATGCCAACAATTTCTTCATTGCTCTTATTTTAAAATTTACTTATTAAGTATGTTTTTTTCTCTCCCACTGAGTTACGTGCAAGTAAAAAACTGTTAACTTCTCTTGATAAATATTAACAAATTTTCTTGATAAATAATAAAAAAAATCTAATAAATATTAAGAAATAACTAAGTAAGATTAAATTAGTTATAAAAAAAACTAAATATTTGAAAATAATGTAAACTGTAAATATCTTAACAACATTTAACATTATTTTTATTATTGTTAAAAAAAACAAAATATGAGAGAGATGTTTATATAAATGTGAGAAGAAGAAAAATTATTTAATATATAAAGTAATAAGAATATTATTGGTATTTTAAGAATTTATTAATGCAGGAAGTATTTTGTATTGTGCAGGAAGCAACTGCACTCTTATTCATTTGGGAATGAATTTTCTGAAATAAGAAATACATTTTTGAAAATTAAATTTAAAATAAATAAAGGCGCTTTATAATTTTATGGAATGCATAAAAAGAATCTCCCTTTTTAAACTTTCGAATAGTTTATCTTGTTCATTGGATCTATTTTCATTTTATATTGACAAAAAAGAGAGTAGATATGTTCATTGAAAATATTTTGTAATGTTAACCATTCAACTTACCAGCTTAAATTAACATAAAAGTACATATTCAGATATTTTACATATAAATTTTGTTTTCAAACAAAAATGTCTCTTTGAAAATTTATAATTTTATATATATTTGTAATCCTTACTCATGGTTGAGTTATGATTTCTAAGTAAGAGATTCAGCTTAAATAAAAATTAAGCTAAATTATATTTTTATATTTTTCTTGATTTTGGGAGTATAGTCTTATAAATATTACAATAGCGTGTTATTAATTCTAATATTTTAATTTCGTCTCAAATATCGTGAATACAAAATTTCAGTTCTTTAAAATTCGATTATACCAATTGAATCTCCTAAATTTAACAATAATGTATATTTTACTTATGTTGGCTATATTTATGTTAGTTTATTAAATAATAAACTAAAATAGCGTGGTTTTATATTTGGTATCCAGTTGATACAATTGAAACTCACATATTTATAATACTTGAGACTTAATTGATACAATTGAAATTTGTCGTAAAATTACCATACTTCAGAGATTAAAATGTAATTAAATCATATTTTTACAAAGTCAAGAAGATAATTTTTTGTAATCCTAATAAAAAAAATAAAAGTATAATTGTATCGAAATATAACGATACTAAGAAAATAATAAACCACGGATTATAAAATTATAAGCTAATTAAAGCAATCGAAGTGCAAATTATAAACTAATACAAATACTCTCTAAACCACTTTGTTTTAAATAAAAATAAATTAAATGTATGTATATATATATATATGGATTTTGAAAAGGGTGAGTATAATTTTAAAAGTAAAGAAAAAAATAACGCACTTTAAGTATCTTTCAAAAGAAAGGAGTTTATGAAAATTCAATCTTGGAAAGATTATTAATTGCAAATATCAAACATTTTATTTGAACACATGATATCTTTGAATTGAGGTAAATAGAACAAAAAAATTAATTAATATATTTATAAAATAATTAAAATATTATTATATTAAAAATAAAATTGAATTAAATATTAAAAATATTTTAATATTTATTATCCACATTTTAAATCGTAATTATTTAACGGGTAAAATATTTGTTTATAAACTAATTGTCAATTATTTGATACCGTAAATATATGTAATGATAGAAAATTTTAATTTTAAAAAACATTTTAAGTTTTATAAATATGCAATAATTACTAAAACAAAAATTATATAAATAAAAGTATAAAGAAAAAGTCAATGATATAAAAGACCTTTAAAAAAAATAGTTTATATATATATATATATATATATATAGAATATATATAAAAAATTAGTAAAGCAAATTAAATAGAAATTGTTTATATATATGTATGTATGTATGTATGTATGTATGTATGTATGTATGTATGTATGTATGTTAAAAATAAGTATAACAATTTATAATTTTTGTAATATACAAAAATTACTATAACAAAAAGTATATGTAAATATGTATATAAAAAAGTAATAAAACAAAAAGTATATATAAAAACACTTCTTTATATACATACTTGAAAATATAAACATTTCATATGTTTCTTTTAACAATTTATATAAAAATATTTATTAATAAAATATTTAAAAAAAAATAGTCCAACCAAATTTCAATCAACTTTTAGGGAACAAATAATTGAAACTTAGCAAAATATTATGTAGTGAACCATATAAATATAAGAGAAGCACAAAAAAATAGAAGGGGTCATAATATCTTCCTTATTCAGCTATGCTTGTCTTTCAATCATATCATTCGTTGAATGTGAAATTCTCTTTTTTTGAGTCTTTTTCACACTATTTTTGAAGAGGAAGATGAAAGGAAGTAGACCCACATATTTTACTTTATTTCTTAATAAATCAGGGGAATTTGAATACTTACTAAATTATACTTTTCACATTTTATTTTATAAATGAAGAGGATAGGTAAGAATATAAAAGGCTTGATGTGTAGCTATAAATTACAAGATTTTGCTTTTTAATTCTCAAAGTGTTTTAGATTAAGTTTTAAATAGTAAAATAAAGTGATTTAGATAGTTTTTTCGGAAGATAGAAAAGATGAAAAGTCAAAAGAATATTAGAAACATAAATTAAATCTAGTAATTTATAAGAGAGAAAAAAATTGTTAGGAGCCAATGTATAATGTAAATCTAGGGTTTAGGGTAACATTTTAATTTTAACCCTCGATGAAACTCACTTTTCCTTTATGCAAATGAAACTGAATTTGTTTTCTTGGTATGGTTGTTACTAGACAAGTATACAAAATTAAATTGTTTTAATATAAATAATGACTAACGAAATTAATAAAAAAAATAATTTTTTTATTAAAATTTATGGTAGTTATGAATTTATCATATTAAGTTTATTAAAAAAGAAAACAAGATCATAGAAACTAAATTAAGTTATAAAAAGAATAAATAAAACAAAGAGTCAAATTAACTCTTATCAATAATCTGAATAAAAACAATCATAAAAGAAATAAAAAATTAAATTAAATTAAAATTGAGATGCATAAATTCTCTATATTTTTTTTACACTATCTAATCTAATAAATTTTTTAACACTCTTTGAAAATCATATAGAAATATAAACATGAATGTCTTACACGATTGATAATGATTGTTTTTAAAAATATACACAACAGACATTGATGTTATTAAAATACTAATCATACGCAATAAATTAATAATCTTATGTAAATATCAATGTTATTATATTAATAATTTAAAATACGAATGTTACCGTATTCTATTTGTCACTTTGTATTTAAAAAAATCATTTATTATTTATTATAAGTAGAAGTTGTAGAAAAATCTAAGAGGAAGTGTTCCAGCAAGTGGAGTCTCAGTGTGTATGAATTTTCTAATCTTAGATGTGCAAGATAGGGCACAATCAGAAAGATCTTACAAGAAGGAGAAATGGGCCAAACATATATAAGGGAATGACACCACTTTTAACCCAGAACCTTAAGATAGTAGGTTTATGGGTCTTCTTTCTTATATATTGCTTAACTTTCTCATTTTTATTCAATGTGGGTCTTAGACTCGCACTTGAATTCCTAACAGTTTGAGGATCTCTATTAAAGCATAGATGTCAGAATTTAATACACACAAGAAACATAGGTCATACATTGTTCTAAATGTATCACCTCAATTTCATCATTTACAAAAGCATACTTTATTCAATTCATAACATCAAAATATCATGCAAGGATACATCTCATATCAAGGTAATAGTTATTTACTAATATTTCAAAGATTCACTGTTCCCATAATTTAATTAAATATAAAATCTATCATTTAATCAAACTAAACAAAATTTTATTATAACTGATAGATAACATTTCAAATTAAAATCACATCTCATTTCACAATAAATACTCTAACTTAATATACTATAGCAAAGTTTTAAGACTAGTTTCCCTTACTTAGATATTTTTCTTTAAACAAGTTCCAAGATAGGTTATAGTACTCCAAAAAATCTAAGAACCTAGAACAGACTATCAAAACAAAATCAAATTTCAGTATAACTCTAATAAAACTGAGAGGAACAAGTTTCTTAACTATTCATACCAAAATAAATGATAAAAACTAAGAAAAATTAGAGAACAAAGTATCTTTGAAATAAACAAGAACTTACTTTGATCAAGTTTTTTTATTAGATAGAATCATTTGTTGATTCCTTAGTTGTTGAAAGGTGCTATCAGAATTTGAAATTGATGAATGGTTGAGAAAAAATCTTTTAGAAAAAAAAAACGAGATGAGTATATAAATTTAAAAGTATGTAAATTTAAAATTTTGAGTCCTTATATTTTAATACTACAACAAATCTTACATTTACTTGTTAAAATCCAACAAGAAATTAAACACATTATATTAAACACACACTATGTATAAAATCAATAAATTTCATATTTACTAATCAAAATCAAACATAAAATCCTTAAGTATGTATATAACTATACACTAAAGATTTTTTTTAATATTATAATTATTATTATTAGTATTATTAATATTAATAAAATAGTAATTATTATTAAAATGATTTTTATTCTTATTACTATTATTATTACTATTATAAGAATATGTTTTTATTATTGTTATCGTAATTATTTTTTTATTATTATCATCATTATCATTGTTATTATTATTCTAATTATTATTGTTATTAATATTATTATTATATTAAGTATTATTATTATTATTATCACTTTTATTATAATTATTATAATTGTTTTGTTAATTATCATAATAATATTAATAATAATTTTTTTATTTTGATTATTCCTATAAGTAATAGTAATAAATTATTATAATCTTATTATTATTATCCTAATTAATTTTATTATTACGATAAATATTTTTGTTATTATTATTATAATAACTATAATTATTATCTTTAATGATATTATTATTATTATAACTATTATTATTTTAATTAATATTATTTATAATAATAGTAGGAATTATTATTTCTATTACTACTTTATTACTTATTATTATTATCTTCATTAATAATAATATTATTATTGTCATTGTTATTATTATTTTAATTAATATTATTATTATTCACAATAATAGTATTATTATTATTTTAATTATTAATATAATTATTATTATTATTATTATCTTTATTATTAATAATAAATTTATTACTATTATTAATATTATTATTATCGTAATCATTTTATCATTGAATTAAATCAAATATTTAAATTTATCAATAACTATCAACAAATTTTATTAATAGATAATTGTGTAATCAATTTATCTACATATTTGATTGACATATCAAATATGTTGGTATGTACCGACAAATAATTTGAATTTGTTAATAATTATCGACAGATTTCATCCGTTAGTAATATTTGTCAGTAAATTGTTTATCAAATTTAATCTCTTACATTGTGATACTCTTCTTTTATTTATATTATTGTCATATAATTATTTTGTCATCATAAATAATTACTATTTCTTCCACGTTCTCATGATCATGTATTGTTTTTATTATCTTTTTATCTCTTATAGCAACTCCAAGCATTTATTAATTTGTTCAAGTCCAAAGAGCTTCTAAATTTTATTTGGATACCGATAAATAGGTGTAAAACATAAATTTACAAAGTCAAAACAATCTTAGAAATAAATTTCGTTAAATGTTGAAAATCTAGTACAATATCTATTTAAGAACGAGATTAATCTCCATGAAGCATGTTAAATTACTTATAACGTCAAACAAATATACAAGGTTAAGAACAACGATAGTCAAGAAAGAGACCTATTCGACTGTGTAAGAACATTTTTAGACCGAGAAGGACACTAAAGAAAAATATAAGTATTAACAAGGGATATGATAAATGACTGTCAAAGAGTAGCATATGCATGGTCAACCGACGTAAGACACGTGTTGTTACTCATACCCTTTAAAAGGAAATGGTATAAATGAAACAAAAGAATGCTGAGGAGAGCAACACTTTAAGACGCGATAATGAAGAGATGACAAAAAGGGTTAAGGGAGGGGATACATGTGTCTTGGCCTCTGAAGGAAGAGGCCCACTATGAAAGATCAGGTTCACCTAGTCCGAGACCACCTTCCACAATAATGACATTAGTATTCAAAGCGGAAGTCACAAAGTTGAGTTCTAACTCCAGAAATCAGCCAACACCTCCATGATGATAAGAGGCACTCGATGACAAATGTTCATTGATGCCATAGTGGACACCATGCTACCACCAACTAGAAAGGTCTCACGATTGACCGATATGACATAATGACCAACATAGACATTGACATCTATGTTACCTAGATGTGTTTATACATAACGGAGGATGCCTTCTTATGTCACGTGTTCTCCACGTTCTTGAAGGGGGCGACTCTAACTTGGCATACACAACTTCCCCCCTCTCGATTGACTCTTTCAACACACTACCGACAAAGGATCCCACCATGGACGACTGTTGATACTTAGAAAAGTACTCGGTTACAAGTGTATCTACCCATTTGTACCCTAACTGAAGTGAAAGGTCACTCTTGGCCTGATCCACACAAAAAAAATCCCCTACTCAACCTAAAGAATTTTTCGATGTCGAACTCGTACCCCCAACATCGACTAAAGGCTCGCTTAATCTTTCAATGAATACCAACCTAAAGAAGTCGATACACAAAGAAGGCACCACTAACCTGAAAGAAAGACAAATTATATGCAACTAGCCACTACCCGAATTGGTATAAAATAATTGTGGTCCCAAGACAATGACTCACCTCTATTTATAAATAGCTGAAAAGCAACAATCAAGGTGACACGATCATCCCCAACTCTCAAATTCATTCAAATATAACGACCACCATCACATCGGGCACAAATCATGATAAGAAATCATTTTGATTCCCCTTCCATTTGTACCATAAATCTTCTAAACTCTTTGGGTGTGCCATTTGAACCTGGGATACTAGGAGGAAGTAATTGAGGATGTCTTAAATGAATACATGAGCAATCATTTCAACTGAAGAAAACACAAAAAGATTAAACTTTCTTGCCAAAATAAAGTTCTCAAAACCAAAATCTTTGAGTCTAGAGGCTAATGTAGCCAAGAACATTTTCTAAACATACGAATAAATACGTGTAAAACCTAGATCCACAAAGCTTAAACAATCCTAAAAACATTTCCAAACACATTCGGAAAATCTAATGTGACATTTAATTACAAATGAGATTAATCTCTCCAATCAAGTAGACTAATATAGGGTTAAACACCCTGTCCATACTAATCAAGGCCCATCCACACATATATTCAGTCCAAACTCTATATATATATATCAAGGCTCGTCCACGCGTTCACCCTCTCAAACCATAACATACAAGTTTTTCGAATAAGATCATCATAAAATCAACATAACAACATTATTCATTCTCTTAATTATTTTTATTGTCTTAATTGTCTTGATCACTATTATTTTATTATTATAATTATAATTATTCTTGTTAACTTTTAATTATCAATATTTCAATTATTTTATCTTTCCTTTGTTATTATTCTTAGACAAATATTAACATCTAAATTGATCTAAAATTTTATTTTTGTTGTCTTAATTATCTTGATCGCTATTATTTTATTATTATAATTATAATTATTCTTGCTAACTTTTAATTATCAATATTTCAATTATTTTCTCTTTCCTTTGTTATTATTCTTGGACAAATATTAACATCTAAATTGAACTAAAATTTTTGTTTTGAGTCTAATATATGAAAATTTATATCTCTGAACTAATTTTAATTACGTTAGAATTGAAATTAAATTTCCAAGCATATCCTTACAATGTTGGAATTTTTTTTACTAAAAATATTCACTCAATACAATATTGTAGATTACAATTAAGTAATTAGGGAACTTAGATCTTAGAATAGGTCATTGAGGGATGAAATAAATATATTGTTGTATACGAGTTAGAAGATTTCTAAAATGCTCCTTTTAATATATATTTTTTGCAAATAAAAAAATGTTATATGTTTTTCTTCTTTTTTGTAATATTAGAGGGGGACATGGAGAGAGGAATACAGTTGAATAATATAGTACCTTAATTAGTATGTCACGACATTTTACACACACACATATATAAATAAAAGAATGATATTTTGACATTTTATTATCATTTTACGTACCTACTATACAATTATATATGTTATTTTATTTATACGTATTACTATTATTTAAATATAATATTTTCTATTATTAAAAAAGAGTTGTTAATTGTTCTGAAACAAGCGATTACAAACAAATCTATTTTCTACAAGTAATAAATGTAGAGATTATACCTAATTTTATATACTGGTACGTGAATTTGTGATGAATAACATTACTGCATGTGAGCCTGAACTAAAATTCGTCTTTTCCTCTATAAATTAACTTATACCTTACTGCATAAATTTTAAAGAATCATATTTGTGGTCTGTATATCCCATTTAAGGGTAGAAAGAGAAATAATTACAAGAACCTAAAATGATTAAACATGAGCCATATATAAGAGACATGTTTACCTTGAGATTGTTCTAGTCTTGCTTCTTATTTTCACTTTTTAACTATAACACCATCAATTTACATTTCTTCCTTTAAAATATTTATATAGAATAAATGGTGAAACCCCTTTTTCCTTATTAACTTGATTTGCAAACTTTCAATAACATAAAACAAAACAATAATCAACATTTCAACAACCAAACGTAATGAAAAAACAAGAAAGAAAATGAAAACACAGAAGCGACGTAATACGTTTTCTCTAAACGCTAATGTTGACTCTAATTGATATTATCCAAGGCATAATCAAAATTTGCCACTTGTTGAACCATGGAGAAGAGTGAGTGATAGTAGCTGGGAAGCAACTGTGAAAGAAGCTGGCGCTGAATATTGCCATTCAAACCTTCACAGAATTCATCATCGCTTCTTTCCAAATTGAAATCTAACTGTGCCAAGTGTGGGGTAACTTTTCGTTTAGTCATGCCTCCTAAATCCTACACCTTACACCTCATCCTAGTCCTTTGCAACACCCCTTATAACACTTCTCTTTCTTACCCCATTATTTCCCTCTCTACACCCGTTACGTCACTTTTTCAAATTGTTTTCATAATAATCATAAAAATTCATTTCCTCCGAAACAAATAATATCCAAACAGAGATTATTTCATTTCACTATATTTTCTATGCTCTGTCACTGAGCAGACCTGTGGGGTCTTCTAGTTCTGTGGCTTATTTGCTTCACACTATTTCGAAAAATCCAACGTGCCTCCTTAACCAGATCTCTATAAAAACCTGCAGAACATACCCAGTGTCGCAAGCAAGCACCAACACAAACACAGTACTATCTAGCTAACCAGGAGAGGTAAAGAGGTGAGATTTGAGAGCCCTTTTGAGGCAAGAAATGGCTAAGTGCATCTCAACAACAATTGAGAAAAGTCGCCAACGTTCTAGCTTTGGAAGAAGATTCTCAGCCACGTTGAAAGAGTACAAAGGCAGGTTCTACATCCTCAGAAGATGCCTAGTCATGTTACTGTGCTGGCATGAATATGAATAATGCCAAACATTTGTTCTAGTTCCTAGAAAAAAATAAACTATTTTCGTATCACTACTTTTATATATATATTTCCTGTTAGCTGGTTTAGTTTAGTACATCTTTTCTTTGATAAAAGAGTTCAAAGTCTTGTTTTACCGTTGACCAGTTTAGTCATTGTTTTTATGAAATGAATTGTATTAACTAAATTGTTGTTAATTAAGTGTCAATTATTGGAAGATTGGAAATTAGCACTTCCTCCTTCTTCGTATTCACGTGGCGTATGCATGGTAGTTCGCAGCACTATTTAATGGCGTAGTGTTGTTTAGTCGTTCTCAAATGCAGTGTCTACCTACTATATAATATATTTTTATGAACATATATATCCATTGCTCATGTCACATGGTTATCAAGCTTAGATGTCTATTGAGTATTTTTGAGTTGCCATAACTATATGCCGGATTCGGTGATGTGAATGGAAGGAAGTGGAACCCAAGTCTTTATGATTATGGTTTTGTTTTAATTGCACCCTGGTTTTCTCCTTCTGGTTGTAACAATATATAGTGCCAATCTGCATATATAACCAGGCAAATTTATTAGAACTCACCCGACATATCCACCATCATATCATACATACAAATCTATCTGGTTTTTGTTTTCTCTTTATCTTTTGTCTGACTAGTGTTAATGATGAACTATAATGGAAAGTCTTTGCCTTATTCATAAGGGTATAAGGATGATCAAGCAAGAACCTAATTTGCAGAAGATTAACCTCCACATGCTCCTTAACAAAGAATGTCGTATCAAATCTTTCAAAAACAGACATCATTTGGTCGTGTAACTATAAAAATGCTATATAAATATAGTGTTTTTGTTTTTTTTAATTACGTGAACCTTTCATTTCTCTCTTCATCCGTTCAAAATTGAAGAACATATTTTTGTGTAAGATCTGTGTGGTAAGTTATCATGTTTTCTTCTTCCACAATAGTTCCCTCGGTATTCAACAAAGCGTTAATTTGGAAAAATAATATACATTTATGCACTATTAAATAATCAATTTTAAAAGAGAAAATAAATAAAAAGGTTTTCCTTGGTTGTGTCATGTCAAAATATTATAAATAATGTTTTACAGGAAAAAAAACGAGTTTAAATAAAAAAAATTAAGTTATTCTAGAATGGTCTAAACTAAATTATTACGTAACGATATTGCCCAAACCTGGGATTGTTCTAGAACGTTCATATCGCGCGGTCCCACTTATTTATTAATCATGAACAGGAAAAAGCAATAATTAAACACGCTTACCTTTCTGTTTTTCTCTGGGAGGGAGAATAACACTATGGTTAGAATTAAAACTTATTTTAATAATATCGTGAAAAAGTATGCTCATAATTTCATAAGTAGATAGTGATATTACATAGACAAGTTAAATATGTGGGTTAAAATTACACTTCATTGATAGTTTGGATGAATATGATCCGTCAAAAGAATGTAAAAAATAGATAAGGAAGTTAAAACTAAAAATATAAAAGAAAAAGAAAACTATCTTCATTGAAGCATTTATTTTGGTGATAATGATGTGATAAAATATTATATAATAATATATAAAAATAAAATAATAATAATAATATGATACAATATAATAAAATAAGTATTAATAATGTTTAATAACTTTGTACTTATTATAATAAAAAATGTGTTTTTTAGGTGACATCAATTTGGAATTAGGTTAGTCAAGTGAATCAATTTGTGATGTTTGACTTATTATTATATTTTTAAGTAGAAAAAGTTATTTCATAATTATGAATTATAACTTTTGACCTAATGATAAATGTTAAATTCAATAATTAATATCAGAGTAAGGTTATAAGTTTGACTCTCAGTAGTATAATTGTTCAAAGCTAGATTCTTGTAAGTTCCACAATTATCTTTTAGCGTAAGTCAGGTGGGTCGAGTCATTATTTGAAGAGTTTGATTCCTAAAAGTTGTGTCCTGACTATGAGCTACAACTTTTGACCTAGAGGTAAAGACTCGATCCAAGATATTTGAAAGGTAGACACACTACAAGAAAAAAGTTGTTTAGAGATCAATTTTTAGCTACCAAATGAAATGGTTACTAATTGAGATCAAAATAGCCACCAAATTAGATTTTGGTTGCTAAATAACTATAAAATAGAAGTAATGATTGAATTTAGTGACCAATTAAGTTAAATAATTGATATCTAACATTAGATACCAAAGTTTTAGTGACTTATGTCATTAGATTCTAAATTGGTATCTAATTAAGTTAGAGACTAATTTAGAATCTAATGGTATAGGTTACTAAAACCTTGGTAGCTAATGTTTGATGTCAATTATTTACCTAATTGGTCACTAAATTCAATCATTATTTCTATTTTGTAGTTATTTAGCAGCTAAAATTTAATTTGGTGACTATTTTGGTCATAATTAGCAACCATTTCATTTGGTAGCTAAATATTAGTCTCTAAATAACTTTTTTCTTGTAGTAACATATAACTAAAGTCAAAGAATTGTAATAACATGTGCACAATTTGAAAAACTTCACCAAATCATAAATAAAGAACCTTTTTTCTTTTCATGTTTTTCGATTAAATTTGGAGAATTGAAAATGATGAGAATATTTTAACATTTAAGAAATGTTATATTTATATCATGAATACTCAACAGATATGGTAAGTGTTTTGGTTTTGTTAAATTCTTTGGAATACATGATGCATCTACTTTATAGAAAAACCACTTGATCAAATCAGAATTAGAATACAACACTCCATGTCAATTGCCATGGTATATAAGATCAAGGATCTACCAGCAAAATCAGTATGAACTTCAATAGCAAAAAGCAGTAAATAGAAGGATCACCAAGCTGTGGAGAAGGATAGAAAAAGATTGTACATATGTTCAAGTTCTACAAGGTAATAAAAATAATGAAAGCTAGTACGCATAATGGAAGGGATTGGAATGAGAAAAAAGAACAAGACTAGATGAAAAGAAGTTTGATTGGAACAATTCATGAATTTAGTTAAATAGAGGAATTTTATAAAGAACAATTTTATCATAGGGTTTATGCTATATAAAGAATGGATACATAAGGGACAAATATGTTCTACTCACAAGAGAAGAGGCATTAAACTTCATAGTCACTACATTGCTAAGTCGTTAAGAGACACATGTTAGACAAAATTTATAATGTAGAAGTCACATGAAATGTTTCTAACCAACACTTGTCACTTTCACAAGTTAGTGATGATTGTAACTAATTCACATGGCTTTTAACCTTTCCATGTGTCACATGTGCCTATTGGAAGTGTAATGATAAGTTTTTCCTTAACTTTAGGAGCTACCGTGTGTCCTTTCTTAATTTCAAGAAACCACTTATTTCTTAGGATTAATTAGGAGTTAACTAAATGTTAAATATAGGATTAGATCAGTTAACTTTAGCTTGAGTAGTCTTATGTTTACATATGGATTTTCTAATGTTTCTAAACACTTTATATGTGCATTTTTCTCTTCAAAATCACGGCATGCTCCTAAGAAAAGAGAGTCAAACCCTTTTGTAAAATCACTTTTGAAGATTGAATGAAATTCTCCTTGTGAATTCATTTTGAAAGTATCGAGAGTTCTCCACTCTTATCTTGCTTCTTATTTTGATAAGTTTTCTCAAGAAGTGAATCTTCCTGAACTTATCCTTTAGTATTCAACACAAAGATTGTATGTTATTTTCCATTTCCAAGTCTCAATCCATTTTTTAATTTCTTTTCCAAAAGTGCTTGTTTCCATATTGTTTTTTGTGGGTTTTTGGTGAATTACGAATTTGATTCACAACGGGACATGCTTCTACAAGCTTCTTCTTCTCCAACACTTCTTGAGTTGATTAAGATCTTTCCAACCTTTTAAGGTTTACATCATATACTTGTGCGTATTAATACTGGTTGTGATTCATAAAAATAAGTTCATTTTATACAACTATGTATATTAATACTAATTGTGTGGTCAGAAATTCTCACAAGTTACCCTTCATTTAATAAGGGACACCTTAGGTGAAGTTTTGACATCTCAAGTTAGAAATTAAGTTTTTCTCTTCTTAAATTATATCCATAAGAAGGATATGGAGTACGTCGACATTTGAACTAAATATATAATGAAATGTAATATTTTTTGACTCATCACTTTGATATACTTTGAAGTCATCTCACAAACTTGTACAGAAAGACACATCTTAAAATATAATATAATACACTTGTGTGTATTATATTAATACCGGTTGTGATTCATAAAAATAAGTTTATCTTATACAGCTGTGCGTATTAATATTGGTTGTGTGGTCAGAAATCTCCAGAGGTTACTACTCCTTTAATAAGGAGACACCTTAGTTGAAGTTTTGACCTCTCAAGTTAGAAATTAAGTTCTTCTCTTCTTAAATTATACTCATAAGAAGGATAACTAGATATATAATGAAATGTAATATTTTTGGCCTCATCACTTTGAGATACTTTGAAGTCATCTCACAGACCTGTATAGAAAGACATATCATAAAATATAATACACATGTACGTATTAGTATTGGTTGTGATTCAAATAAGTAAGTTCATTTTATACAGTTGCGCGTATTTATACTAGTTATGTGATCAAAAATCCCCAGAGGTTAGAATTAGTTCCTTTAATATCATCCAATTTAGTGTCTTCAAGATCTTTATGTAAATCATGGTTCCATTTTTTTTTTCATCTCCTTTACCTATACCTCCTTCTATAGCTTCTTTCACAATGTTCATTTGAAGCTCTTTCTCATGGTAAAATTCACCAGTAATCTATAATGTGAACATGATTAAACAAAAAAAAATTACACTTTAAACACTTACCAAACTTAAATTCAAAGCTGAATCAACTTTGGTCTCTCCTATTTTGACATCTTTCTAATAAAGGATAAGCTCATTTTATACCACCATGGCTAGCATTCAAAAGAAAAACCCTCAGTATTCCTCAGTAGTTTCTTATCATACCCACCCTTCTCAACATCATATAATGAACAAAAATATTCAAATATGAAAAACCCTAAACCCCTAACAGAACAAAAAAACTAAACCGTAAAACGATCGAAAATTCTTCCTTTTTCATCAAAAAGTCCATAAAAGATGAATCTTTAATTGAAAAAAAAATACACTATACTCGAACTACCACACCTTCATAGTGAAAGCACTGTCACCATATGTGAACGTTCATGCTAGTAGTTTTTAATGAAGCAACTGAGATGGAGAAGGAAAATGAGAATGCTTGCAATTATGTGAACAATGTAAACAGAATAAAGAAAATGTGTTTTGAAGCTGAAATGATAAAGTGAAGATAGAAAGTCAAGGGAAGATGAAGTGAAGAGGGAAGTGAAACCAAAAAGCTAAAATGAGAGTATGTTCACACCCTGACACCTCACAATAAAATATTATTTTTTTACATGTAGGAATGTTAAATGAATGTATTAACACATAAGAGTATCCAAATATCATTTTTCTTTGTTCAAAACTTTACTGCAAGAAATAAAGTCAAAAACACAACAAGTGTTGATAAGTTATTAGTAATAAACTGAGGCACCTTGACTTCTCACATGTTAATCAAAGCATCATGGTGAATGGCACCTTGCTACTATTGTTTGTTGGAGATTATTGGTAACTACAACAAATTGTTGTAGCTTGTATGTATATTTGTTTTTTTATTCTTCTAGATTGTTTTGTTACTTTGACATAGATGTCTTGATGGTAAGTTGGTGTAGAGAGTCTGAACCTTAAAACAAACACCACTGTGTTCAGTGCTATGGTTAGCTATCATATTTATTTATTTACTTTTGAGTTTTTTTAACACTGAGTTGTATATGTATTTTGGACAGTTAAGCTCTTGAGTGGTGGTTTTTGATGTTTTCTTCGATAATGATGGGAGTTGTGAGTTTTTTTGTTTTTATGTTTTAGTGGAAGTTTTTGTAAAAATAAGAATTGTTCACCCTTTATATATATTTGTGTGCATGTGTTTTTTTTATATAGGTTAGAGTAATCTTATTATCTCATATTTATATAATTTTTTTGTTGCCAATTAAAAAAATATATGATATTTGGAGATAAGAACCGGAAGCACATAACCTAACAGTGTGCATGTGATGGAAGAAAACCATATTCATTGAGATACATGAGTTGCATATTGCATGAGATGGATAAGGAATCTCTGAACCTACGAAGTGCCTTATGAGAGGTTGAGTGTGAACAGTGATGAATATGAATGGCACTAGCAGAGGCCAAAACCAAAAGGCAAAGCTTATTTTTTACTGTTTCTTACATAATACACATGCATTAATGCAGATTGAACAGAACCAAACATCCCTCTCCCTCTGCCCCATAATCCATAAATGCTCACATTAAAAGCCACAGATTTGTCTCCTCTGCCCTTTATCACCATTCCTGTACCTCCTTAAATTAATATTCCAACTTCCTCAGTTGAAGGGTTGTTGCAAATTTAATGCAACTTCTTCAATGTTACCACTACCAGCCATCTCCATTTCCCGCTCTCTCCTCTCATCTTCCCCTCTTCCTTCTTTAATACTACTTCAACATGACACATCCATCTCTCTTGTCTCTTTTGCTTTTCCACCCCAATATATCTTCATCTTTTTCGCCACTCATACATATCACTTTCACTCCCTCCCTCACTCTCTTCTTCTTTTCATTTAAATCAAGGGCTTTATACATGAATGCTTACACACCCTTGCAAATATGACATGAAGGGTCCTTTTTGTTTTGTTTTTTATATCCTTTCACAGTTTCAAGTTTTGCTTTTTTTTCGTACATATATTTCTGTTGGTTATACATGCATGTCCCTCTCTCTCATGATCTTACACCAGATGGGGTGCATAGCGAGCGAGGAGGGGAAGAATGGACCGGTTTAACGGGATATTGGTCCGGTTCAATGAGAAAGCAATGCTCAAAATGTCTCAGGCCCTGCTTTTCGATTGAGCCGTGCCAATATCACGTGCCACTGCTCCTAAAACTCCTAAACAACCCTTCTCTTCTCGTCAAAAGTTTGGAGGTATATATATAGTTCTTGTTTTGCTTTTTTTCTTCTTTGTTTGAAATAAAAAGCTAGCTGAGTTAAAATCTCACACCAGAATTTGTCTTACAATTCCAAAATCAGTTATAGATGTACTTACTCATTATCAACTAACTAGGTTTTTCCTTCTACAATGAAATTCAAAGTCGTGTTGTCCTTGCTATGTAAGTACTATCATTATTCAACTGGACCAACCTGTCATGTTTGGTGTTTTAATTTATGCTACAGGTGCATATTATATCCTTGTCACTATTCTCCTTTTGTTTCTGATTTTCCTTTACACTGTCTTTTTACATGAGAGTGTCTTGAGTTTTCTCTCTCTCTATTAGAAATGCAATAATATGTTCCATTTTCACTCAATTATATTGTTTGAGTTATGATGAATATAATCAGGGGCCTACAAGCTAAGAATTTAAGAGATGGAGCTGAAGCCTGTGGAAGACTGGTTAAGAGAACATATATTCTAATAACTATGCAAGTATCATGCATCTGTTTGTTTGTCTCTGTCTCCCTATCTCCCTTTCACTCTTTTTCTTTTTCTTTGTTTTCCTTAGGTTGTTTAATTCCTTCCAGTTTCTCTAAATATTGATCATTTTCATTTTATGTACCAGAAATGTGTAGTAACATTTTTTTTACTTTGGAAATGAATTGATGAATGCATATAGAAAATTATTTATGAACACCAAATGTTATTTAACACTTACCTGAAGAGCATGATTCTGTTGTTGGGCATCCCGTTCTAAAATCAAGCTAGAAAAGGAAAAGGGAAGAATAATTATTAATGATGTGATAAAGAAAGAGATAAAAGAAAGTTAATATAATATCTTATCTATAAAAAGTGAATGTATATTATTACTGCACATAAAACAAGTTTCAATGCAAGGAGCAAGATTTGAAAAAAAAAAAAAAAAAAATTTTAAAAAAAAAAAATTTTAAATTAAAGAAAAAAAATTTTAAAAAAAAAAAAAAAAAGATTTTCAAATATGTGAAGTTGTTTTCATCCTTGAAAGACAAAAGGAAAACTCAGTTACAAAAAAAATAAAATAGTTCCTAGATGCTCGTGTACAGTTTATTTATTGAATTGCTACAGTGACCCTACCTGTATTTTCACAAATTTTAACAGGGAACAATATTTTTTTAAATGTCTCCTTGTTTATTTTGAAAAAATTTGAATCTTGTATGTTAGGTGGAGAAGTGAATAAGTAATCATTAACTAAAAATATAAAATTCAAAGCCCAATTCAAACTAAATACATGGTGGCCACTGACCATAAAGTTTAAAGCCCCACATTAATAGATTTAGAAGTCCTTCTCAAGAGTGAAGCCTAAACTTGTACAAGATAAAAAAAAAATTACTCGAATCAACATTGTATTTTTTTTTATTGTTGGTAAAAAAATTCTATTGTTAATTTTAGAAATTACATACAAATTCAGATATGATTTGTAATAGATTCTGCTTAAATTTTGGTTTAGGATAAATGTTTATTTTTATATAACTAGAATTTATAATTAGTGTTTTCATTATACAAATTATATTCTAATCAAATTTCACAATAAGTAAATATTTAAATTATATAAATTATGTTTTAGATTTATAACAATGATTTAAACTTTGGGCATAAGATTGTTTTAATTATGGGAATAAAAATTGACTGAAAATTCTATGAATCGATTTCAATGTTCTACCTTAATTTTACCAAAGTATACCTAAAGGAGCAACAATTACATGGCATTACCTTTTTCCTGGAATTACCTTCATTTGGCAGTTGACATCACTGAGCTTCCTCACAGTTAGAATCTACAGGAACGAACATAGATGCATCGTGCACATAATTTGCTTTAGTTGCTTATTTCTTACACATTCTTATTATTTGTTTTACTTTACTGAAGAATACTAGTTAAAGAATATCCTTTTTAGCCTATAACTAATTTTAAAATATATCTAAATTACTTTTAAAATATATTTACTGTAACTTCTTTTCATCTACTTAATGGATAAAATATTTAAGAAATAATCGGAAGTTAAGATATAATTAAAAATTTTAGTTTAATTATGTTTATTTATTTTTTAAAAAATTTGAACTCTATTTAATTCTGGTTTCCTGAATTTAAAAAATATCTTAGAAATTATTAAAAAAGAGGCTATCAGTTTAAAGTGGTTTTTAATAATTTGAAAAGACACCAGTTTAAAAATATATCCAAAAATGGTCCGTTATAAGTTAAGTATAAAAATAACATATTTATGATATAGTAATTAATTGGAAGATTTTTATGTATAGGCATTATAATAGGATTCTTATAATTCTATACAATTTTGCACAATAGAATTGCTATAATTTCACACAATTCACAATTTTGCACAATAAGTTATATATAAGAGAAGTTTGTATCTTTCATAAGGCAAGTCAATAAACTATTTCCTATTAATATTTTTAAAAAATTCTAGTTCATCTTCTCAAAGAAGCTTTTATAAAGATTGAAGGTCTTTTTCACCATCATAACATACTGGTTTAGTTTGAGATAAAGTCATAAGTATAGTTAGAGTTTATGACATCTACTAACTCACTGGTAATGAAGATAAACTAGTTTTGATTTAAATAAAATTGAATTTTGATTAGAATATCACCTCATATGATGATTTTTTTTTATTAACAAAAAATAATAAAATTAATATAAAGTACTTAAAGGTGTTTAACCTTAATACAAAATCAGTTACCTATAAATCCAATATAATTATTCTCATATAAAAAAAAAGTTATTCTCAAATAACGAGCCAACTACTTAACTATATTTGAACATATGTGTATATGATACAATACAAATAAAAAGTTATTCTCAAATGATGAGCCAACTAATAAATGATATATTAACAAATTTTAACTCCACCATTATGTATATAATACAACACAATGTAATTGTGAAAGCAAATGATGTTGGCTTTATCATCTGACATAGATTATCTTACATTTTTAATTACACTATTACAATATTTAACATCTGACTATCTTATATTTTAATTACACTAATGCAACAAGAGATGACACTGTTAGACATTTGACTATTTTATTTCTGTTTCTAAAGCAATTTTTTTCTTAAGATAAGTATAATTTCTTTTTCATCTTCATTTATCAAGAAATGAGTATATCTGTGATGTTTTACAATTTAAAATATTAATTAAATAAATTTTATTAAAAATAAAATATAATAAAGAAAATATGATATTGTAAACAACATAAAAAATATACACACTTTCTTGTCTTTAATATCAAATGTTAAAAAACAATTGTATAAATATCAAATAAAAATATTAAATAAAAATTAAATAATTATAAAAAAGAGTAAAAATATCTAAATATATGATATATGAATAAGTTAAAAAACTAATCATAAAAAAAATATTCTGAACAGTTTTAGATTTTTTTATTTCTTTTTGTTTGTCTTGTATAAGATAGAAACATCTATTGTACTTCTTATTTAATATATTTTTTATTGTCAATAAAAGAAAACTAAGGATTAAACAAAATTAATATAAGAATTTTTGGTTATCTAATAAATTAGAGGTATTTTAATAATTTTAATAAGAATAGGATGAAGATGAAAATAAGTATTGAAATGGATATTGAGATGAAGATAAATATATATATATATATATATATATTATTTTATTTTTTTATATTCAATTTAAAAAAATCGGATAAGACTTATATCTAATTAATATAAGAATTATCTATGACAGAATTTGGATATGACTCATATCTAATTAATATAAAATTTATTTATCAAAATTGAGACGAATTTGAACCATACTCACCTAAAAGAATTCATTTGTCATCTTTAATTGCAACATGTTACCCATTCCAAATTCTTTTATGTTGATTCATATTATAAGCCTTTATTCTTTACAATAACAAGAAAAGAAGTATGAAATTCGGTTAAAAGTGACAAAACTAGTCCTTATTAAAACCCTATGAAGATGGATAGCCAGGTAAAGATGAATAGCTTATTTAATATATAAGCTTCAAAGCTTATATGATATAATCTCTGAAAGCTTATAACAAAATACAAAATTAAACAACTTTCATTTCCTACATTAAAAGTCATGAAAAGAAAGAAGGAATAAACATGAAAACTAGGTAGCGGACATTGACGTGTCTTGGAAAAAAATCAAATCTAGATATATAGTATCAAAATATTATCTATGAATTTATTCTTCCCTATCTAGTATAGCCTTTTGATTTGGACATTTGTCTTATTTGATAATAATTAATATTAAACTTTTATGAACTTTTTTTTAATTTATATACATTCAAAAGAGGGATTTAATAAAGCAATACTTCTTCGTATTAGGGATATAAGTAGGCATGGCTGAGAAAGGTTTAATTTTTTTTTATCTAATTTAATTAAATTTTATTGTGTTGAGTTGGGTTTACCTTTTTAATTTAACAGCATGATTCAATTTAAGCAAAATATTATTAGGTTAGATTGAGTAAAGTCTTATGATTAAGTAATTTTAAAATATTATCATCTTTTAATAAAAAATCTTAAAATAATTATTTTAAATATTTCTTAATATTTACCAGGTAAATGCAATATTTATAACCTATTTATAAATAATATTAATATGATAAAAATAAAATTAGTTTTATAGAGAATTACGACACAAATAATATTTTTATTATAATATTATGTAGTTGAGTTCAGTTTGTTTCATTGAGTTTCAAATTTATGATAAACTTGATATTCAACCCATTTCTAAAATTGGATGCTCTAAACAATCCAGCCCAACTTTAAAAATGCAATTGAGTTTAGTTAGGTGCAACATGATTAGAGGCCTAGTTAGGATGGTTGCCTAAGGAAAATATGATGAGAAAAAAATTGTCAATGTAAAGTGACTTTATTAAAGAATATATTTAATATATAATAAAAAAAATTCCTATTGATTTTAGTAAAATTTTTAATGATGACAAGGAATAAGAGGATTTCATATTGAATAAATAAAATGAATATATATATATATATATATATTAAATGTTTTTATTCTCGTATCTTTTCGCAGCCAGAAGCTTTTGGTTTTGGACCTTGAAGATGGTATAAGAAGTTGTTTCCAACAAAAGATGAAGTATTGGTCTCTATTCTGAATGTGTTTATAAAAATGATTAGCAAAAGAAAATTTAAATACAATTCAATCTTTTCTTTTTATGTTTTTTTTTTAATTTTATCCACCTCATTTTAAAATGGGGATGAAAGAAATTATTTTAAAAATAACTTTAGTAAAATTACTTTGTATCTAATTTTTTATTTTTTTCATTTTACAATTTAAAGTGAGTTAACCATCAAAAATATTAAATTAAGAAAAAAATAGTGGGAATAAAAATTACTCGCCCCCTCCTGCTATAAAATAATTAGAGATATAAACCACCCCAAAATATCATGAAAGTGAAAAATAATAATAATAACTCCTCCAACGCATAAACTAAAAATATATTTAAATATTATTACAAAAGAAGCATACTTACAAAATGGAATACACCTTTTTACACCTATTAAATCTATATAATTCTCAGGAGAGGAAAACTTGGAAAAGAAAAAGATATGTAAAATAATAAATATGATAAAAAGGACATGTGAAATTGTCAGTCCTTTTTTCTTTGTAGGAACCAAATAATTTAAAAAGTAAAAAAAATTATTTCAATAGGTTAATTAGGTTCTTTACAAAGGGCATGTGAAGTTATATCAGCCCTTCTTAAAAATTATTTTTTCAATTTTTAGAGTTATATTTATTATTGTTAAATGGATCTATCCACAAATAAAAAATATATAATGTTGTATTAACTAGACAATTTTATATCAAGTGTCATCAAAAAATAACTTTCAAGATAAAACTCAAAAATAAAATATTAATACTTTGAACTGACTTATAGTTAAATTCATTTTACAAAAGCTTGATGGTCTAAACTTAATACACACTCAGCTAAATTGGATTCTTTGAACATATAGTTATTAAATTGGATAGTCATTTGCTTTATAACTTTTGTGGAAATATTTTAAGCCTAATTAAAGCAGTCATATGATTTAGTTACTAGAATCACTTATTAGTAAAGGAAAGAAAAAATTATCTTACAAATCCTTTTTTTTTCTATTATTTTCCGTTGCTTCATTATTATCCCCGTTCAGAAATTCACATGCCATTACTAAGTCATGATCATAGTTTTTTCCCTTTTTGTCTTTTAATCTCCTTTACAAAACATTGTTTTGAGTATGTGGGACGCATGGTCAAGTTGTTAAGGAATCTTTTAGGAGCATTTGTTTAGTAATTAAATATTAGGTTCTGCACATGAGTTATGTACTTGCTGCAGTAAAATTGTACCATAATAACATCAATTTTCTTATTACCCTATGTGTGTTCTTGGCACAGTCAGAAGAGGCTCCTTTTACCTTGTTCCTAAGAAAGTGATTACCAGAAGGAAAGTGATAGTTGCAACTTGAAGTCTTCAACTACATTTTCTGCCCCTTTCTTTACGGCTAGGGTTTTAATTTAATCAAACAATTAATAGTACTTCATTACTAATTGTACCATGTCTCTTGGATAGGGTAGTTGGGCCCACCATTTTGGTGAGTGCATAGAACAAAATCCCTAAACTTGTAATTTTCTCACTTTGGACTTTTCTAAATCGTTGACCAGCAAAAAAGAAAGACTTGTTTAGTTTTTTCATCCATTGTCACATCCCATTGTTGTACCTAACTCCACCATATGTTTATTTTATTTGTTTCAAACCATTGCTTGCAATTTTCAACACCTAAAGAATCTCCTAGGGAACAGTCTTAAGTGACTTCATGACTTACAAAAAGGTACTTCAAGCAAGTTAGGAAATCCATAGATATAAGGTCCAATGTGTTTAGGTATTTCCATTCATGGGAATTCAAAGGTTTGAATGGGCAATGGCCAAGTAGGAACTTGGTTTTGGTATTTTCCATTTATACCTTGAGAACCATTTAATGTATTCTATGTTTGGAGTTTATAGTGTATATTTAACAAGACAGAAAAAAAGTGGTCAGTTTTGTAAATTTGCTCTTGTGGTATTACATGTGAGGAACTAAAAAGTGAAAGGGAAAAAACTGCAACATCCAACCAAATCTATATCTACATTTATTAGGAGCTTGATAGGTATGGAACTATTAACACACAGAGTGCCCTTCAAGCATCAAAGAATTGGTGGGATGGACTATCAGATGCTTCCTATTATGGCAGCCACCATGGTCAATCCCCTCTTTCTTTCTCTCTCCTGCTCTATAGTAAAATGAAAATTTCTCTATACTTCCCCAAAACTATGCAAAAAGAAAAGGAAGATTCTTGCAGCCTAGTTTCATTATGGTGGTTCTTTCCTCCTGAGTTAGAGGAACTCTTAGCCGCCATGCCTCTAGAAAGAGGCACTCCATAAAGCTTTCTCACCTTCCCCACATCTCTTGTGGACCTCTTTGATCCTTTCAGCAGACCTGCAAATTCCACTGCAAGTCCAATCAAATGAAGCAACACAAACATTGCCTGCCTGTGCTTTCCATTCACAATCTGCCACAATGAACATGAAAATGTAGACCGTTATTGATTAACAATAAACTAACCAAATGAATAATGATTTGGTGATACCAATCATTAACTTATACAGGTCAATATCATATATAATTGTGGGAAAAATCTTCACCTGGTGGTGTACCACAGCAGAGTCTTCGATCATCTATGTGGTCCACATCAAGTCCAATAAACCAAGAGCCTAGTGACACATCCTCATTGGCATACTTGTGGAGAACGTGCCTGAGACAAAGACACACACATATGAGCCATGTGGATTGTGGATCAAAAAATTTTCATCAAGCCATAAATTTTCTTTGAATTGTTTTTTCCCCATACAAGTGACATATAACACTCACTTGTTATTTGAAATGTATGTAGCTAGATCTTTTGAAATGGCGTACAACTGTCCAGTGGCATGACGGAAGTACTTGTTTCCAGCCTCTCCAAATTTCCAGTATTCTGGCTCGTGGTACCTTACCCCTCTGCAAGAAATTGGGCAAGTAAGAAGATAGAAGTGAAAGAAGTGTACATGTTTACAACGCTTTCATCAAAAAGTAGAAGGATAAAAGAAAAAGATCCTCACTTTTGAGAAAGAACAGGCCCAGATTTCATGCATCCAATGTACACCCGTGGTTTTGATCGGTGTCTCACTAGAGTTTGTCCTAGTGTGGCTGAAAAAGTAGTGAATGTTTTAGTGATACAAAAGACCTGATGCATAGTATGAAACAAGAATCCATGTGGAACAGTTTAAAGAATCCTACAACATTAATCACATGAACAATAGAAGTCAGCTTAAATACCTATATTTACATGAACATCGTCATCAACTTTGATATAGAAGTCAGCATCCCATAAGTTAACAGCAGTGGCAAAGTAGGTCTTTGTCTTTGCTGACAATTCAAGGTATCCTTCAACATGATCCTGCAGAATCAAAGCACTCAGATTTGAAAAATGTTGCATTTCTTTTAATTTTTCCTTTAAATAAATGAGATCATGCTATTTTGAGTGAAGGGAGATTGGGGCAAAAACCGCAGTAAGACAAAGAGGACCATTACCAGTCTCAGAAAATCTCCATGCTTCTTATCTTCTGCTTCAATAGCTCTGTCTAGAATACCCCCTGATGTGGCACTGGTATAAGAAAGGATAAACCAAAAAGCTCAAGTTACAATTAATTCAATATAAATATGACTAACAAATGAACCACACGGTGTTTGTATCAATTAATATATGATACAAGTTGGATGCATAAAGACAATAAAACGATGGCATTTGCAACTGAGACTAAAATAAAAACAATAGAGTTGGCATTTATGCTATATAATCCTTGAAAAAGAGCTGAGATATGCACCTATGACCAATTACAAATCGGATGATAATGCCCTTCTCTTCCTCTAGCTTCTTTCTCTTCTCACCTATTTACCATTTTATCACAAGAACACATTATAAGAAACTAGAAAAAATATATATACATACAAAAGAAGTACTAACAAAAAATAATTGGGAAGAAAGGAAATCATGAAATTATGAACCTTGTGGCATCCATGTCTCACGAACTGAGTCTCTTCTTTTTCTGCTGCTGAAAGCAGTGTTGATTCCTACGACCATTAGGTACCTTCTCCTACCAGATGATTCACTCATCTTGACATCTTCTGGTACTGGAGCACCACTTCTTATAGACTCCTGAGCTGCCTTTGCAGCTGCTAATTCCATCTCCAAGTTTGAAATAGTCTTATCAAGGGTTCTACATTCCATTCAGTTACACATATTTATTATGAAAACAACAACAAAAAATTAAAATAAAATTACTACCAATGGTAAGATAAGTATAACTTACTGTATGGCATTTTGTGTCTTGGAAGCCTCTCTATAGATGCCTTTAGTTTCACGCTTCACTTCCTTCTCTTGCAACTAAGGGAGACAAGCACACAAACACATGAATTTCACAGGATTTACATCATAGCCGAAACAATAAATTGAAGCTATATGTAATTATTAAAACTGATCAAGCAGGGGAAAAATGTAACAAATGCTTACAATTCTTGAATTACAACCCTCTGAAACTACATTCAATTTTTCAGCTTCCATAGCTGTTGTCCGTCCAAGTCCTTTAGGTTCAGGTATAGTCCATATCCTGCTATACAGTTAAATTTCGTATAAGCAAAGCACCACAATAACTGTGTAACAAAGTACCGCAGTAGGTACATAAACATGATGCATTATGGTCAAATCAGAATCTGAGAAGAAATAAATATGTCAAGTTGTTATATAAACTATGAACGTTGAATTAAATTTCTTTAGTGACCACGCTTTCATTGATCCTTCATGAGTCCATTATGATGTGCAAGGACAAAAATAGATGCAATTAAAAAAACTAAAGCACCCCCAAATATGTTGGACCATCGCTATTTAATAACAAAGCAGATCCAAAAATAAAAGGTCTATCATTCAACGTTTCACCAACTTGGAAATATAAAAATAAGTGCTTCAGTTGCAACTACCATAGGAAAGACTTAGAGTGTCAATCAATTATAACATGTCACAGGTCTTCTTCGCCATTGATTAGTGAGAATGATATGACAAACAATGATGTGTGCTGTAACTAAGATAAACCAAACCAGTGATTTCTTTTTCATTCACAAGAAGAATTATTCAAGTAAACTTGCTAGTAGGATCGTGAATATCAACGGTGAAAACTGGACTCGGACTAATTTGTTAGCAGAAATTGAAAGATGTTGAGCTGAGGCAGAGTGTTATTTGAGAGCGGAGAATTGACGTGTCGTTAGAATTTAGGAGTCAATCATATTAAACAAGAAACGGAAATTTCAACCGAAAATTGAAATGGATAGGATCATTCATTCATGACAATCCAATTCAGATCCATTCCACTTCTTCTTTGAGTTTTCATAAACTGAAGTATGATGAGAAAGTAAGAGTTGACTTAAAGACTGAATTCATAAAAACTGGAAGCATATTCACAAAAATAAACACACACCCCAAAGGTAATGAATTAAACAAGCACTTAAAAACCAGCTGAATTTTGACGTTTACTATAAAGATCTGGAAGCAGGAAATATACGATGAACAGGATTAAACAGAATCCAGAAAGCTCTGAAAAAATTATCAATCAAAATAAGGAGACAGAGAAGAACATAGAATTGATATACCTGTTGGTGAAAACCATCCCAGCACAGAAGCTTCCAATACAGAGAAAAATTGCCCATTTTTTAGACATGACACTTTTGGGAAGCAGGTCTCCCCTGCTTTTCCAAGTCATTGTTTTATATACTCTTCAAAAAAAATCTTCCAACTTGGCACTCAGCAAGAAAAAGCCATGTCAAAAATCAGGAACCGAATTTCAAGAGGCAGCCAAAGGTGCTGGAAAGTAAGGAAATTTGGAATTGGGCACCGTGGGAGAGAAGAAGAATAGGCGAAGAGAGAGAGATAGAATAAAAACAGAGGTGCTCTGTTTTGGTTTTGCGATTCTACTTTGTTCCTTTCTTTATCCTATGCCACGCTATGCTTTGCTTTGTGTAGTTATGTTCTCTCTCTCTTCTCTTTGGGGAGTGTGTTTGCTGGTAAAGCACGTTGAAGAAGAACACAACTGAGAAGACTGACTTCCTAACCGCCCAGTTTTATAATAGCATATTACCAAACCGTCCCTGTCGGGGCCATCCTTAATTTAATGACAGTTCAGTAACAGTGTTTTTCCCATCACATGATCAATCCCTTCTTTCTCAATCTCTGTGTCCATATATATCCACACCCACATCTTATCAACATGTAAAAAATTTTAACTTAATTTAGTTACTACTTACTAATTCCAGTTTCAAACAAATATATGTATTAAAAAAACTTATGTGTATTGAGAATTTTTTAATTAAAGTTATCATGTATAATTTATTTATGATATTATGCTTAAAGTTATATAAACACTAATTTTTAATTTGCTTTAGGAATATATTGACATGGATTATTCATCTTTGAAAACAATAAATATTTTTGGATTGATTGATGATTTAACTTTTTTTAACGTAGAAAATTTAAAGAAATTAAACTACAAAAGATTCAGCTCGTGTAACTAATAATGTTTTCTTATTAGTTTGTCTCTTAACACGTGAGAAACAAAGTTCACCTTAATCATACTCTTTTATCACTGGAATGATTTTTTATTTGAGAGGATATCTTTTCATTTTAGAAAAATTATGAAATGTCAATATTCTTGTTTATTTTTTAAATATCTATATGAATTTAAATCATTGAAAACTTAAATAAATGAAATATTTTAAGAAAATGTAGGATTGTTTTTATAATTCTGTATGTGATAAGAATTTATACATGTACAGAAAAATTGTGTTTATTCCTTTACTATTAAGTATTAAAAAATTAATTTTCATTTATTAATGTCTATGAAAAAAAATGTGTATAACTGTTCACTTAATGAAATTATATGAAAAACTAGCTCATGGGTTTTAATTACGGTGTCTTAGATTTTTCTCAGTTCAAAACTTTTGTTAAGGACCCTGATTAAGAAATTAAAGGAACTTTTTTCATTAAAATTCCTACAAATTCAGTTCCCCATAATTTTAATTTATTTTATAAATAATTTTGAATAGAAAATATTTTGATTTTTTTTTGTAGTTAGCAGAACTCTTACAAAATATAAAAATATTTTTTGGAAATTAAGAAAAAAAATTCAACGCATGATTCTCCACTCTCATCGCTGGCACTTCTTCTGCAGAATATGTGCCTTAGAAACCATCCCATGACACGCGTTCATGTTCTTCCATGCAACTGATGAGGTCTTAATCTGTTCAAAGGACAATTTCATCCTCCACTAGGTCTTATCACAACTTCATGTGTGTGCAAATAATATTCCAAGTTTATTATAATTTAGCATCAAAGAAGTTAATTATGTGTGCAAGTTTTAATATTTAAATAAAAATTTTACTATCAGTATTTGAGTAGGGTTATTTAAGTGAAGAACATTTATTTTCTGAAAAAAAAAAAAACAGTGAGGTTTGTAATTATGCACCTATGTTACATATTGTGAATTATTCAAATATGTAGGATTATATTGCGACAAGTTTTTTTAACAAACTATGGCAAACACTTAAAAAGGTGTTGTTCTTTAATTTTTTGTTCCCAATTTTGCTTTGAGTAATGAACATAACGTGGCTTTGTATCCTTGACAAAGACATGTGCATATTATCCGTGATTTTTTTTCTTTTTTTGATTTTTCAGGATAAAAAGTTGATATGCTTAAAGAATAAAGAGCAAAGAGATTATGGACAGTGACCCAGTTAGAAAGGTTCTCCAGTTGCATCACTTATTTTGATGTGAATGACACTTTTTTTCCTGTGATTAAAAATATATACACCAAATGAGACTTATAATATTCAGTAAAATATTATTAGCACTTAATTTCATATTCACAGCTATGGAATCACTGTGAGACAAGACAAACATGTGCATGCATGGGAACAGAGTTGGCTTTCATGCTACAGTGTCCGTCTGAACCTCATTGATTGCTCAGAAACATAAAGGAATCTTTTCTATACATTCTAAACATAGAAAAAAATATTATCTACCATAATTATTAATGTTATACATTACTTTATTCAAACTTAGCTTACATATAAATAAACTAATTGCACCACTAATACCTTAGACCAATCATAGTCACATATAGGTATATAGTACATTAGCTGATTAACCTATTCTATATTCTTTTGTTTTTTTTGACGGTGAGGTTAATGTGTAAGGATATGAGAAAGTACGTACTATATTTCTATCTTAAGGAACATAGGTGAGAATAGCATTTTTCATCTCCAATAATTTTCTTTGTTATTGTGATGAAAGAAATTCCTTTTAAGCCAAAAATATAAGTAATTAAATGTACTAACCCCTTGTTTTCATGTACTAGTATTAATTAATATATACATTTAGTCAGCTATATCATCATATTTACTTTTTATTTTATGAAGAATATTAAAAAACATAGGAAACTCATTCAAATTTATTGTTGTTACATAATGAGTGTCTTAAAATTAAAAATTATATTTTAAAAGAAAATTAATATTTTTTATTATATGGATCATATATAGAGAATATCAACTTTATATACGTAACATCCATAAATTAAACGAATGATGCTAATATAATAATATATAATAAATTATATTATATAATAAATTATCACAGCATTTTATAAGTAGGTATATTATATAGAGATAAACATATGTTAGACTCCAAGTCTTCAAACTTAAAATGCATCAAAAAATAAAATTATAAATTAACTCATTATCTTGAAATTTTGCTTTCATTCCCTCCTCACAATAATATTTATTCTTTGTTCCAAGTACAATAATCATAATCATAAATGCAAATGTGAGTTAACTAAATTAAATATAAAATTATACAAAACCCTATTATCATCATAAACTATAATTACACTCATCATCATACATAAATGAATTAACTCATATCTAGTAATACAACATATCATAACTATATATGAGAGGTACTCCACTTGTAATAACACATACAATATTTATAAATCAACAATTTATAAATATGATAACTAAATTATTGTGAAATTTATCAAGAAAAAATTACTGAATATTACACAAAATTATAAACTTATAATATTTCATCACCAAAATAAAACTAATAAAAATTGTTAAAAGGTGATGCAGTAGAGTGAGATTTATCCAGGACTCTACGAAAAATTTTCTTACAAGATTAGATTTTTCAAAGTTTTCGTTAAATCGATTTTTATTAGACTAACCTTTTGATGAAATAAACTATTTGTTAAATTGAATCCTCTCTATCTCTCTTCATAGATGTAGCTATGTTTTATAGTAAACAAATATCTTGTTATATTCTATAGGTATCTTTAAAGTGAGACATGTACTTTAAAGAATAAAATACAGTCGTGATCATTCTTCAGAATATTAATAATTTCAATTATGATAAATACTTTATTATTATTTTTTATTTTCTAATTAATTACTAAGTATTAAAATTGACTAACTGATAAAAATAAAATTACTTAGCTTTTCTTAGGCTTTCATATATATGTTTACAAATTCTAAAATATAATCACATGAAAAATATTTCTCATAATATTTTCTTTTTAACTGTTTATGTACAAATTCATGTTTACAAAATATTTAATCATTTGTATCTTATATCCTTTTGTCATGACTATACATTTCATTAAGATTATTCATGGAATGGCAGTTTCTCTTATTATCTAAAATTAATGCAAGGACTCCATCAAGGCTTCTCAAAATTACATGTTTTTAATTTATTAAATGACTTTGATGAAACAGAACTAAAAAGTTTCGACATGAAAATTTTGGTATGGGAATAATCTTACACTTTGTCTCAAGAGGCTTCTAATTTAAAATTACAAACTCTTCTTAGTCTAATAAAAATGCATATACATTTTTTAATATTTATTACTCTTTTTTCTAATAATTAATGTTCAAGTATATCTTCAAAATAATTTATTGATTTAATATATCTATTTTAGTAAAAACAAAATTGATCGAAAATTTATTACGGTAATTAAATTATTAATTTTCTATATTTTTTAAGAGATATTTAAATCTTAAATAATTTTTTTTGAATATTTATAATTTATTATTTTATAATGATAGAAAATTCAAAGGCCTTGATGATCAAGGAATTAAAAAATGGAAACAAGGAAAAAGAAGAATATTATAATTTATAACATAATAAATGGAGAAAACGCCCATTCCGCGATTGTTTTCCGATACAAAAATTATCAAGGAAAATAGAAGGATGGTTTTTTATTTATTTTTTATGAACTTTTTCGTAGTTATATAAATGGTAAAGTTACTTGAAAATAGAGATAAACGAACGTAATGCTAAGAATATTAGACATTGCCTTTCTGGTCCATATTTTAAAGAAAATGACACACAGTGCTTTTAAAATATTTAAGTTAACCAATAAAATAACAATTGTAAGAAAATATTTATCATTACATTTTACTTCATAATTTTCAGATAACTTTTTTGTTTTTCCATTCCTTAATTAGTCTTAAAAACACTCCATCAGAAAAAATTACTTATCTCATTTTCTGATTCCTGACTACTGAGCTTTTCGAAACTTGTGGTAACATGAACATATCCAATACATTAATTATTTCTAAATACCAACAAATATAAAATTTTATATGTTATTAAAATAAAAATTACAATAAATATTTTAGTTTTTTTTGTTATTATAAAAACATAATAAAATATATTAAATAATTATAAGTGATTTTTTCTCATTCTGGTGTAATATTTGTTTAAAATTTTCAGAATGGACAAATTTTTTTTAATTCTCATTATAGATAAATTGTGTTTAATTAATATGATTTCATTACGAAGAAATAATGTCATATAACATGATTAGTTAATTAAAATTGTGATAATATGACATAATTTTAATTATTCTAAAATATTGTTAAGGTGACACAATTTCAATTCAATTTTATTATATTAAAATTATGCTGATTTGACACTATTTCAGTTAAATATTTAAAATCGTTCAATTTTATTACATTAAAATTGTGCTGATTTAGCATGATTTTAGTTAAATATTTAAAATTGCATTGTCATGATACAATTTTATTAATTTTTTTTAATAAAATCGTATCAATTTAGTACAATTTATCCATAATGAAAATAATTTTGTTTTATCTATTCTAAAAATTTCTAAAAAGGATTGCACCACAATTAAAAAGAAAACCCTCAAAAAGTTGTATCTTGCATATATATTTTCTAAAACTAAAAAAGAAATCAAGTCCCTAAATTTTTCTAAATATTATGCATTTCTTATTTTGATGTTTATTCAAGAACTTAAAAGATTATAATAATAATAATCATAATAATAATACCTTTTTTGAACTTTGAAGATATTAATTTAAAAAATTAAATACAATCTTAAACAAAAGTTATAAATTTCGTTAAAAATTTATCTTGTAACCGTTTTTATTGATACCGACAATGGACACGTGAGCCAGATTTAGTAGCACGCAACGTGGCGCACTCCAGTTGGACGGGACCCATACCTCGACATTAGTCACGTGACGTATTGCGCTTCCGACTCACGTGGGTACTGAAAAAGCCAATCAAGTGGCCAACATCACGAGGATGACCTACACGTGTCACAATTAGGTGAGATCTCACGGAATCTGACGTTTCCGCAGCCAATGAAAAAGAGACATCCTTTGACACACGGAAACATCTTCGCTTTGTTCATTGAGGTCATTCTCGTCATTGTGTATAAGCAAAAAGTTTCATTCTAAGATGACTCCTAAAGTATTGGGATAATTATTTGCCTTTGGAAACATAAGGCATTTTTTGCTTCTGAATGATGTTAACGTTGGAGTTTACCAATGTACTTGGATTAGATTAAGAATCGTTTTGAACTACTATTTCGGATCCATGTTCATTGGTTGGAATAGAATATCTGAAGAGCCTACTTCGTTAAACGTTTTTCATTATTTTATAATTTTTAGTGTGAGGTTCAGGGTGGAATCAAATGCTTCTTAATTTTTTATTGTGAGTACGTAATAAGATTATATATATTTTTCATTATTTATAAACATTCTTAAGTACATATTTGTTATAGAGGTACACCATACAGGATGAGATAATAAAGAAAAAATATATATAGTATTTTGGTCTCAATAAATAAGTTTAATTTTAAAACTTTATCTGATTTTTATAAACTTTATAACATTTCAAAAGTTTTGGAGAAAAGAAAAAAAATGAATGCTAAACAAACTGAAGCAGAAGAATACAAAACTGGGAAAAAAATGAAACTTTCTATTATTTGAATGTATCTATGCTTACACACAAAATCTCTACTTATAGTGGTATCCTCAACATACTAACCACTAGTTTATTCTCACTTTTAAACTTTTGAATTAGTCAATCTTCAACACTCTCCCCTAATTCAAAATCTACAAAAAAAACATTTAAAGACAAACAACATTCAGTAGTCTTCTAAGCTTTCTGAATCTATCAGCTCTTAATGACTTAGTCATTATATCTGCAATTTGTAAATCTGTTTTGCAATGCTTCAGTCTGATCT
>Ga0209700_100851_pt1 | contig 61444 bp, 32 predicted proteins | sample SiratroredBW_FD_187528 | JGI IMG/M metagenome (GOLD analysis project Ga0209700, IMG submission 187528) | Root nodule microbial communities of legume samples collected from California, USA - Siratro red BW (SPAdes) (version 2) | ecosystem: Host-associated > Plants > Roots > Nodule | place: USA...
AAAAAAAAAAAAAAAAAAAATTCTCCATCTTGTTGAGCTAAAGAAAACAAAATCAAAGAAACCTTTGATGTTACAATCACTAAAATAAAGCAAACTCCTATTAGACATTTTCACTACACTAATCTAACATTGTATGAATACAGATCTGACCTCATCCAACAACTTTAACATAAATATAGACGTGATTTTGTGGGTCAGTAAATTATAGTTGCCTATATGTAATAAAACTCACATGTCTCATCTCCTGAGAGTTGAGACAAGACTAAAACTGGCTAGCCTTATAGGCCTTAAGTTCTCATGTATGCCAAAAAAGAAAAGGATTAGGCTATACAATGAACATAAACCTTTCAGGAAGCCTAGAACTTGAACTTTGACTTGCAGACGATGAAGAATCTGAAAAAAAAAATGAGGAAATAAGGAATCAGTTAACACATAAAATCAAAATGGTAACCAAAGAAAATAAAAAATTCTCCAATCAATCACAACTCCATATATAAGTAATAAGCAGTTCACAGTTACCATTATCATCCAAGACAAAGGCGTCTGATAATTTTTCACATTTCATTGTCAAGCGAGCATCTACCTCCCGTGAAACAGCCAAGCGATATTCAGTCATATCCTAAGGATATTTTTGAATTGTCAATAACGAAAAGCATAACATTTAATCACATAAAATAAAAACATAAATCTACCACACAAAGAGCAATCGTAGCTTACTTTCATATGCTGTTACATAGTATACCACAGATAATGGTGTTTTTTGATGCTGAGTTTGCCACAAGTAAGCAGGCGTAATTCCCAAAAAACGATTTGGAACACCACCAACTCCAGGCTCCACTGGATCCGAAGCAACAAGAGCAGAAATAGCCCCACTAACAGAGCTGTTTGGAGTTGGCCCCACTAACAGTACTGTCAAGGGAGCCTCGAGACACTACACTTAGCTTTTCAATGTCTTCGTCATGAACTTCCCCATCTTTGGAGATAAGAGGTAGTCTCAATCGTTGAGCTGCTTCAGCAACAACCATTTGATGCTCTAAAGTCTGATAAACCTGACAATATATATACATGTAAACTTTGTTTGAATCAATAAAGACCAATTTGCCAAAAAATAAAAACATATAAACAACAAATGCCAAGACTCAAATTTTCTAAGACCAAAAATCAACAACATTCTTACAGAGGCAAAATATTTGTTCATAAAATAAACTAACTTTTCAGAAACAATAATTCAAAACCTGAGGAGAGTTCCTCAACCCGAGCTGTGGATACAAGTTGCCGGTATCTCTACAGCTCAGAAACTCAATATAATCAGCTGTCGAAGAGTGTTTGGAACTTCACTCGCTTTTTAACACTACGCATTCGATCATACCCAATACCAATCTTGCTATGCATTAACTTAATCGCCAACTCCGCATTCCCAGCCTTCCTCAAGGCATTGATCAGCACAGTCCGAACCTTTCCTGGTATTTCCCTGCCCCTATCCACAATCCCATCAGCCAACTTGCAGGCCTCCTTCACACGGCCAGCCTTGCACAGCACACCAATCATGTCCTCATACGCTCTCTCCAGAACAATCCCCATTGGGGCAAGCTCATCCAACACCCTGCAAGCCCTTGCAACCATGCCTGAAAGACACAGCCCAATTGAAAGAGCCCTGAAACACGCCGCATTCGGCGTGACACCTTTGTCGATCATCTCCTCCCACAGCTTCAGCGCTTCCTCGTTCCTCCTCTCCTTAAAGAGCTCACTAATAAGTATAGTAAACGTATAAACCGTCTTCTCACACCCCTCTTGCTCCATCCGCCTAAACAACATCAGAGCCTCGTCAACCCTCCCACTCTTGCACAAACCATCCATGAGACCATTGTAACAATACGAACCTCGCAGACACCCCTCTTCTGCCATCTCCTCAAACAGCCTCTCCGCCTCATCCACCCTCCCAACCTTCCCAAGCCCATCAATCAAACTCGAATAAAACACAGCATTCACAGCCACACCATTACCCTTACAAAACCTAAGATAACCCATAGCCTCCTCCACTTTCCCACTCTTGCACAAACCACCCACAACAGCCCCATAAGTAACCTCATCAGCCTCAACTCCATCCACCTTCATCCTCTCCAAAAAGGATAGCGCCATATCCATGTCCCCGCTCTTGGCATAACCGTCAATTATGGCAGTATACACAGCCTTGTGAGCTACACAACCTTTCTTAACCATACTCTCAAACACAGAACAACCCTCAACAACCTTTCCCTGCTTACACAATCCACATATTGTTAAACTATAAGCGTGAGAAGGAATTTTCGTTACCAAAACTTGATCCTCCTCCATCTCATGGTACAGCCTCACACACGAATCCATGTCACCCTCATTGTAACACGCCTGCATCAGGGTCATGTACGCACCTCATCTGGTGCCACGTTTTCAGCCTCCATTTCGCGGAGCATGGCCAAAGCGTTCCGCGTTCGCCCGACCTTGCAGTACCCTTTGACGAGCGTGTTGTAACTGACGACGTCGGGTTTGGGCGGCGCGCCTTCCTGCATTGATCGGAACACGCGCTCGGCGGAGTCGACGAGGGAGGCGTTGACGAGGGCGTTGAGGAGGGAGTTGAGGAGGTGGAGGGAGGGAAGCAGGTTGTTGGCCTTCATGGCGCGGAAGAGCCAGAGGAGGTCGTGGACGAGGCCGGCGGCGGCGAGGGTTTTGACGAGGGAGTGGGCGGCGGGGAGGGTGATGGGGAAGTTGGCGCGGCGGAGGGCGGCGAGGGCGGGGGGGAGGGAGGAGGGGGGAAGGAGGTGGAGGAGGGCGACGTGGCAGTGGAGGGATTGGGAGTAGTTGGGCTGCGTGGCGGCCCAGGAGAAGAAGCGCGTGGCGGTGAGGTGGTCGGAGAGGGAGCGGAGGGTGTGGGAGACGAAGGAGGGGGAGAGTGTGATGAGGTATTGGCGGCAGAAGGAGTCGAGGTTGGACTCCATGGAGAGGGAGCCGTCGAGAAGGGAGAGGATTTGAGGGACCCACGGCGAGGTTTGAGGGGAGGAAACGACGTCGGAGAGGTTGCAGAAGGGCTCCACCACCTCACGCGGCGGAGGGAAGGGTGTATTGCTGCTGCGCAAAGGGTAAACTCGTTTCAGCATTTTTCAATTTTTCAAAAAAAAAATCTTAAACTTTGAATCTTAAACTCTAAATAAAAATACTGATATATAACTAAAAGATTATGTTTTTTTTTTATTTAAAAACAACCATATATAATTTGATTATGTTTGCATAAGACAATCTTGAATAAAAAAGAATTGATATATATACACCAATATTTTTACTTGTAATGATACTAGTAGAAACAGTATTTTTTCTGAAATTATTCATTTATAATCATATTCCATTACAAACATTTTTTTACTGATTAATGTTTTTAAAAGTCTACTTTTAATCTAAGTCAATTACCGAGAATCTCTAAATATTTAATGTCATTAGAAAGTTCCCATATAATTATTTGTCGTAAACTTTGTGGTCGTTATCTAATTGGTGTGTATGAACTTAAATAAATTTTTCTTTCAAAAAAATATTAAAGATAAAATAAAATCATTCACTTGTTTTTTATATTTAATTACACAATAAAGTATTATTCTATGACTAAAAATCCGAAAAGATATCATATTATGAAAATAAAAATAAAAATTAGACAACCTTGTAGCATGTCTTCATCATCTTTATTTAAATATTTGTCAACAAATTATTTAATATTTCTTATACTTTCATTTATTTTTGCAATATTTAATCTCATATTCTACGAAAAATTTGAAATTTTTCAATTTTTTTCATAATTCAAAATAATTTATTGATAACTTAAAAATATCATATCACGATCTCTTTTTAATAATATACAAAGTTTTTCTAAAATCACCTTTCAAAAGAATAATTTTATCACCAAATAACTTTTTATTATTATCTTAATTTTTAACTTTCATAATACATATCAACTTTGATCAAATGTATCAAAAATATTTACCATTTATGCTTTAACATGTATAATTAATTTGATTTTCATCAAAAGTATGACTCGAGAACTTCTAACTATATTCTAAATTAGTTCTTCATTTATTTATTAACAAGGATATGCAAAATGTAAAATGAATTATTTTTCCTCCAAAAAGCAACAAATAAACTGTTCCACTTAAAATTACATTCAATACAATTATTCCCTTATTATAATTTAACTCATAATAATAAACTTATTTTGAAATCTAAAATATCATGAGGCAGGTAATATAATCTTTTAATAATAACCTTTCATTTGACATTATTTAGCAAAGTTTGGACCTACTCGATATCTTTAAAGTCAGTGCATATAAATTAAAACATATGTAATTAGAATACATATTATATTTAAACTATAATGTCCTTATTTAATATATTGACATTTTATATCTACACCACTAATAATGAAGATTAAATAATAATAATTAAAATTTAATATTGAGTTTTGATGATGAATTTTAATAAAGTAATCTAAATTTTGGAATTTTACAACTAAAACATCTTAATCACACATTCAATCTTCACAAAAATATTATTATATCAAGTTTATTACAAGCTTTTTAAGATTAGACTCATTTTTATCATTACTCGTAGCAAATCCAAACAAGCTAGTAGCTTAACATGTTCAATCAAAACGCATTAAACACTTTTCAGCAGCACTCAAGAAAAGGGACTTTGAATCCCAACTACTTAAGATGCATGGTCAATAAATTTTTCTTTTTTGCAAAGCAAAACCAATTTTACCATATAATTTGAAGTTGGAAGAAAGCAAATTTTATTATCTACTACATTTTCTATTATGGTAGAACGAGCATCCAACATGCTGGAACACTTAGGCTTTATCATAGACGAGCCACTGGATTTGGTGTAGATGAAGCAGGTGCACTCTGCAACCAATACAAAATACCAAATCAAGAACTTTATCTTGTTAATCAATGCAATGGAGAGATTTCTATGATAAGAAAGAAAATCTTGTTCCTATAGAATGGTACATATAACTACTAAAATACTAGTTATTGAAATCATTGAAACTTTCCCATGTTTGAATAATCAAGGATTGAATCATACACATTGTTTAAGCTGAATTTCAAGAAATTTGAGTAGAGTATAAAGAAGAAGCATCTTACCAAAGGAATGCCTTTGAGCGCTCTTTCTTCCAAATACTTTGAGGGTTTATAGAAGTTACCATATAACTGTGTCCATTTCTTTAGGCTGGTATAGATATGGTTAGCCCCAACCAAATCTGCCCAGAAAACAATGCCACCCCTGCAAAAAACAAGTCATAGCAAAGAGATAAAGTTAAACAGCAAAGTAGACTGATATGTATGCTCAAAACACAAGTGCCGGATGAAAGAAGTACAGGGGTCACAGGGACATTATAAATTCTACATTCTTCAGATAAAAAGATTACTCAAAGCAGACTTCATCACATTTGATTAAACATAAACAATTAATTTCTCAAACCCTGACACAAGTGCAGGTTATGAGGAGTTCAAACATTTGGCAAATTGCTATATTTAATTATGAAACAATCATGAAATTTCTTTATGATGCCTTTTCTTAGTGATTCATGTACTTCATTGTTCCTAGGATGATGCATAATAAGCATAAAAGGAGAACTCAAACAGATTCTATTTTTGTTTTTCACAATAAAATTACCTAGTGCAGCATATCACTCACAATTAGCCAGTAGCACAGTTTTCCTTTCTTAAATAACATCTCATTTTTTTGTTCTTTATTTTTTTTGCTGTTCCTCATTGGTTATTGCTTTTTATTTCCTTGTCTCCTTTCTTAGTTATGTCAATTTAAAAGATTGAAAAAAAGGAAATCCAACCGGTAATTGGGGAAGCTCATTCCAAGAACAGATGCAATGTCAAGATCTGATGCTCGAATAACAACTCCATCTTCTAAAACACGGCATGCCTCATTCACTACTGGAAAGAGAATCATCTCCACTATTTCTTGGTCAGTAACAGATATAGGCTGCAAATAAAACAAATACTATTAGCTCTCCTTCACTCAATGACAGACAAATATCTATTTTCCATGTAGTGAGAGAGAGGGAACTTAAGATTAAACCAACACATGGAAAGCAATTATGTCAACTTCAATGCAATGTTAACATAAATAACATAAATAGGAGTTGCAATATTTGCTAATATGACAGCCAAATAAACCTTTCCATTGGGCATGATATTGCATAATCTTCTAGACTCCTCGATGATTGGTTGTATTGAAGGATCAGGTTTTGGCTTGCTACCCTTTTCATACATGTAGTAACCTTTCCCATTGTTTTTGCCTGGTAGAACAGAGATAGCCAAGGTAAGAAATCATTGATTATATTCACACAAAATGTTCCCTGTACAAAAGTAGGAATTATTAAAAAGGACATTGATCCACGATTACCATTTCGTCCAGATTTGATCATAAGCTCAAGCAATGGAGATTTAAATATGCGATCAGGAAAAGCACCGGCAAATACTTTGGATGTAGCAACAGCAACTTGATAGCCAGCCAAGTCTGCAAGCCTGCAAATCACAGAAAGATTGGCTTCATTCATACTATGGAACCACAATTCAATATTTAATGCTTTGGTTCTCACATAACCAAGAAACCATTAACTTTTTCTTTTATACCAGTCCTTAATTTTAGCATAGTGTTGGTGACTTCAGATTTAAATGCATGTTTCAAAATGCGACAATTGGCTTGAAACAGTTTTTCTAACATAGGTTCAACTAGAAACTTCATGATAGTGTAATAGTATCATTTGCTTAGGCATATTGGGAGTGCATGGCAAAGCATTAATATCAATTAACAAATCAATAAAAGGTGTAAAATTTTTATTAACATATATGTTGGAAAATATAGAACTCCTGAGAGAAGAGGATTACTGGAAAGGACCGATTGGAAAGCCAAAGTTGCGTATCAATGTGTCAATTCTGTAAACATCAACGCCCAAGTTGACCAACAAATTGGCAGCCTGTGAATATGGGAAGAATGTTTTGTTCACTGCAAAGCCTGGGCAGTTACCCACCACAACGGGAGCCTTCTTTATGACTTTACCAACTGTTAACAGATCAAGAATCACTTGTGGAGAAGTTTTATCAGTTCGTATGATCTCCAAAAGAGGCATAATGTGGGCAGGACTGCATATCAAAGAAATGAAATTAGAAAGCCTCCTTAAAACGTGTTTTCTAACAGTTGTTTAAAACATGATCTTAGTACAAGAGACAAATGTAGTTTCACTATCTAAACTTTGAGACATTAAACTACCAGAATTCAGAAACTTCTATACCGTAGGTTAACTGTGCAGTTTACAAGTTACCTCATTTATAGTAAACGACAATTGTATATGCTTGAGGCAATAAATGTGGGATCTCTAGACATGAAATTAACCATAGAGCACATGAACATGCATCCCAGAGGAAAGAAGATAATAGAAAACCAATTTAAAGATAACAAATACATAATAAGACGAAATTCATTAGAGTCATCTGAATTTCTTAACCTGAAAAAATGAGCACCCCCAATGCGATCTTGAGAGCTGGTCTTTTTACCAACAAGATTAAGGTCAATAGTTGATGTGTTTGATGCTAAAATGCAGTGTGGAGGACAGAACTTCTCAAGATCACTAAATATGGTTTGTTTGAGACTGACATCTTCAATTACAGCCTGAAGAGAGAGAAAAGTAATGCTATTTAAATTTGAACAGACAACAGTATCAGCAAAGAAATGTTCCATTAAATATATCCTCTGCTGAATGCTACATGTTTCCACTGTTTGAAAAGTATTCAGTGCCAAGAAACTGAGGAATTGAACTGAAGAATAAATGTTAACACAAAAAACACTTTGCCAAGTTCTTGAAAGGATCCAGAATTGAAAACCATGTCACCTATTTTCAAGTAAAACAAAAATACTTCAGGCAACCAACCTCAATAACCAAGTCCACATCTTTAAATTCTGTGTAATCCAGAACACCTTGAAGCAGTGACAGTGCAGCATCTGCCTTCTGTTTCGTCAACTTTCCTCTTCTTAGCAAGTCATTAACATTTCCTGTCAAGCAAAATGAAACCAACATAAATTAAAAAATGGTTACAGGATTATCACATGTATCAAGGATGAGACCGAGAGTAGTTTACACTTTTCATAAAGGCCTATTCGTTAAAATGATTACAAAGGAGAAAATCTTCCTCCAGAAAACCATACCACCAAAGTAGTAACAACTCCTTCAAATATTACAAGTAATAGATAGCATTAATCCGTTAACATCTATTTTAATAGCAATTAGGTAACTAATCAATGTCCTGAAAATGTAATATTGATGATATACATATTAAACGAACCATTTGATAGCAGGTGCATATTGAAAATGTCCAAAAGACTAATTCTGCTGAGCATGATATTTGTAACTAAAAGTCCCAGACTATGGAGACACTAATCATAGCAACTAAGAACAACTTGTTATTAACATCAACCAATTAACAATTGGTCTTCTGCATCCAACTATCCCTACTTAACCAATTGACCACCTTTATCAAATTATTCCTAATTCACTCACATGACTGGAATAGTCACCTTCTATTGTTTTTATTCCCTTCATGAGAAATTCAGAATTGATTTCCTTGAGTAAGACACGAATGTTTCCAAGTAGAAGAGCAGTAGCAATGCCAGATCCCATTAGACCTCCTCCAACAACAGCAGCTTTTTTAATATTTCTTGGCTTAAGGCCAATATCAGTTACACCAGGCACCTGCCAAAACAGAGTAGTTAGTGAATGGTGAATACATTATAAACCTGAGTAAGCTATCAGTTGTTTCCTCAAGTTTAGCCAACATACAATGAGAAATCCATATTAAAAACCCAAAGCCACAAAGGTCATATCTAAGCACGTACCTTTGTTATAGCCCGCTGAGCAAAGAAGACATTAATTAAACCTTTTGATGTGTCTGACACAACTAATTTCTTGAATACTTCTGCCTCCTGTAATTAGAATTAGCTATTAGCTGTGAATGATAACAATGCTAGACCTAAAACTATATCTATCTCAGACTAGAAATTAATATGAAAAGAAACTGAGTGAATAAAAATGGAGAGAAGAAGCACATGTTTCCTTCTGAACAAAGACTATATCTTAGAACTAATAATACCTTTAACACACCACTATAGCCACCATGAACTATTCCATGTTCAATCACATCTACGCAAGCCAGCTGCTGAGGCAAATGTGGAGCAATCTTTTTGACTTGTTGCCTGGCAGTTCCCAACACCTGACGTGCTTCAGACAGGGAACCAATTTTGTCTGTCCTATGAAGTGAACGTACCCAAGGTTTGCGCCTCTCTCCTATTTCAAGAGCCCACAACCTAGATACCTTTAGTAACTCCTCAGAAGACACAAGAGAATCAATAAGTCCTAATTTCCTCCCTTCTTCCGACGTAATAGGTTTAGATGTCTGCAAGAAATGCAACATCAAAATTAACATATTTGTTCTGCTTCACAAAGCTTTTTAAAATATATATATATATATATATATATATATATATATATATATATATATATATATATATATATATATATATATAATTATATGCATGATAAATTTCAGGGAAGAAAATAATGTTTACTAGAATGAAGTCTGCAAACAAGTTAAGCACAGTAATGAAGATCACAAAGTACCACAAACATGGAGTTGTTCCTCTCTAACTATTCTTCCAAAGTCTATATTTTGGGTTTCATCTACCTAGGTCAAAAAGGCAGTGGAAACACAAACAGATGAAAAACAATGGTCAGTGTCTTACCAGCATCATTTCAACAGCTTTAGACAGCCCAATAAGCCTTGGAAGACGTTGTGTTCCTTAAAAATTACAAATTTTGTTAATATTATTTTCAGCAAGTGCTACTAAATGATGAAAAGTTCCTCACTCCTGATCCAGATTACTGAATACACGTGCATGCAAATCTTGATTACCTCCAAATCCAGGAATAATACCAAGAGTCAGCTCTGGTAGACCCAATTGAGCTCTCGGAGCCGCAATACGTGCATGACATCCCTACACAACAACAAGGTGTTACAAATCATGCACTAATGAAGACACTCGGACAACAATTCCTATGTAAAGGAACAGAATCGCTCCTCAACTAGGAAAAACTAACCATAGCCAGTTCTAAGCCACCTCCAAGAGCAAGCCCCTCTACTGCTGCAACAACAGGCTTCTTCGAATCTGAACTTGTCAATCATACTAATTAATACTACAGCAAAAGTAACATCTAAAGAAGCACAAAGAAAAATGTCTCCATCAAAACCAAAAGAATAGTTACAAGTTACAACCTTCAATCGCATTGACTACTAGTTCCACTGAAACATCAGGGAGATGTGAGGAATCCCCTGCCAAGAAAAATAAGCAAATACAGTTAATTCAAAGTTCAAACACTTTCAAAAACTTTGTAATTTGTACTGTATCCATCCCAATTTTACAAAATGGATGTGTGATCAAACTATCATATCTTACCGGTATCGTGAACTTTCTTCATCACACTGATATCAAAGCCACCAGAAAATCTCCCACCTTTGCCTGAAATCATGGGGGAAGCAAGATGAAATAATCACACATGCAAAATTCCTCACTTGAACAATGAATTGCATAAAGCAATGCCGGCAGCATCATAAAATTAAACCAAAAAATCATCAAACATGTACAATCCAAATAAACCTAGACACTTACCAGTCAAAACTATAGCTTTCACATCATTCCTCCTAGCTGCCTCATCAAATCTGTCCTTCAACCCTCTGATAACTGATCAAAACATCACACATAATTAATTCATGAAATTAAAAAAAAAAAATTGAATTGAACACAGAATGAAGAATTGGTGAATCAAACTGACTTGGAATGGCCAAAGCATTGACGGGTGGGTTGCCCATAGTGATGACAGCAACCCCATCAGCTCCAACCTCAAAATCAACCTTAGGCAACGCCATCTCTGAGAGAAACAAGTCCCAAGTTCCTTCCTTTTCGAATCAAGTTATAATCTTTCACATGAAACTGAGAAAATACAAGGTGGGTTTAAGAAGGATAAGACCAAAGACTCTAATGGAAAGTGGCAATCGATTTAGACAGACACTTAATTTCGTGGGGAACTTCCCCACTGACCAGAAAATATGAAAATGAAGAAATTCTCACATGTTAAAAAATAAATATATTATTTCACACACTCAAAAGTTGCATAAATTTTGAAACCTTAAGCTAAATTAATTGACATATCATAATTTCAGAGACATTTTTAAGTTTTTTTTATTTATTTTTAGAAATCAATGTAAGAGTATTATACAATCATAGAGACTTGAACAATATTATATTATTCATTATACTTTCTCAATAAAAGAAAAAAAAAAACATTTTTAATTCTTTAAAAGTACAAATATTTCATGTTTCACGTTGCTTTTTTTAATAAATTAAAAACAGTATATACGTGATAGAAAAATTAGTTGAAATCTCTAATTGTAATGATGTAATCATTTTTCCTTATGAACACGGTAAAATAATCTTTTAGTTAATGGTAAAAAAGAATATATTGTTTTCACATGGGAACTAATCATAAAGATCATATTTTTATATTTATAAATTTTAATCGATGAAAAAACATATATTAAAAAAAAAATACAAATTTTGTTTTAGCACACTTCCACAGAACATAGCATTGACCTCACCGACCAAATCATAAGACCGTGTGTTCCGTTAAAAAACCGAAAAAATTGCATCAGAATCACACGCAGGCACTCCCATGGTAAGTTCGTGAAACCTCGAAATTTGATTCGTTAAAGCCCACACAATTGACGATCATATAATATCTGACCGTTGATTCGTACCGACGCATTTCTTAACTGCACAAATTAAGCTATGCCAACTGTAGGAAAACTTTGTTAAATAAAGGGAACAGGTTTTCTTTTTATACTTTATTTCCGATAAAAAAAGTTATGTGATAAATAATTTTTAATACTAATATAATAATGATTTTCTAACTCTCCAACCCTCTTAACATTCTTAATCAGAATTAACTATTGATAATAAATTGTGGTAACTGTTAATTGAGAATTAGTGGAAGCCAAAAGTAAACATATTTTAATAAGTATCAATGTAGGAAAGAAAAAAATGGCTATGATTCTCTTACAAGATTCCACAACACCTAACTAAAAATGTATTCTTTAATTAATACTGTCATAATCAGATTAAGATTTAAACAAAAAACTTATGAACAGATATGTTTATCAAAAGTTGATGAATATATAATTATAGATGTGAATATGCAGTGGGCCAGTTGGAAAAGGAGTGTGAGAGGGTTGTTGTTGTTGTTAATGCTTGGAAAAGTTAAAAACATGGTTAGTGTGGTGGGGACTTTGAATATCTTTGCATAAATTTAAGATACTGGTTGTTAGAACAACAATAATCTAGAGAGAAAAAAAAAACTATTAAATTATATATAAATTTATTTATCAAGTCTATTATGTTGTTTACTCTTAAATTTTTTCTATTTTTATATTTGATGTTTTCAATTAAAAGAGTATATTAAAGATTTATATTAAAGATCTTACACTATATAATAGTATAAACAAAATATAATATGTATATATATATATATATATATATATATATATATAAATGTGGTGAAATTGAATTAAATTTAAATGTTACTTTTAAAGAAAGCTAAACTAAAAGTAGAATTAAATTTAACGTTATTTTTAGGAAATTAATATTATTTAATAATAATAATAATAATAATAATAATGTCTTCTTCTAAATTGGAAGGAGTGCAAATTGGGCTAAGAGAGGGTGTGTTGAATAAAGAAAAGTGCTTCATATTTTTTGGGCTTTATAATTTGCGTCAAATACTTTTTTCAAATGGGTGAAAATTAAATTATTAACGAATAATTTTTCTCTTTTCTTAAAATATGTATAATTAGTTTAATATTCAATCGTTAATCGAAAAAAATTGATTAAATTTCAGAATTATGTATCATTAAGTCAATATCTCAATCGTAAATAAAAAATATTTAACTAAATCACATAATCAAATGTATCAACTAATATTTATAGATAAAATAAAATAATAATTAAAAACATTAAAAGTAAAATTATAAATATAAAATTGATAAAAAGAAAAAATACTTCAGATTCAAAACAGCTAATAATGATAAAAATCTCAACGACTGAAACAAATAATAATATTTTTAGGTGAAACTTCTTAATAAACCTGAGTTTCACTCATATTTTAAAATATTTATTATGCATGTATTTCTTTATGTTCGAAATAACTATTTTTTATTTTTATTCTCTTGCATTTTTTTCTTTATTTCTTTTATGTCAAACTAGTTCAATTTGATACATGGAAGTAAACTATATGAATAAAAATATGTAAAAAAATAAAGAAAAGTAAAAAAGACAAAGAAATAAAAATAATACTAAATTCCATTATATTGTTTCTTTTCTCTCTTCTATGGGAAAAGTTGATTCAATAATCCAATTTTATTATTTTTTATAATAACTATCTTAGAACTTGTTTTTACCATTTTTTTTATTGACTGTGTAAAAGTTCTAATACTAGCTATACATACAAATTTTTAGTTTAAAGGTCATGTACAGCTACTACAAAACGATTGTATATAATAATTTAAAAATTACCACTTAAAATGAGTCGTGATTAAATTAAATGTCTATATAAAACTATTTTGTATGGTTACTGTACAACGTGGACGTTGTAAAAAAAGGTTGTGTCATTGGAAAATTGTGTACTACAATTTGGATGCGTAGAAATATTATATATAGATTATGTGAAATTGAGTTATATACGAATTTTTATGTATGAGTAATCTTGTATTAAATATTTGTGAATATAACTTTTACGTAATTTTCATACGTTGGACGGGAAATAATTATTTGTATGTAATTATAATTGAATGAGTAATAAATAAAATCATGTATTACGTATAGATATTATATGCAGATTTTAATGGATGAATTATTAAAAAATTAAATTTTCAAAACGTGGAGTTTAGGATAAAATTTTCATCATAGTTGTAAACACTCGAGAAATAAGTTATTATTGTACTTTTGATCTTATTTTCCTTCGTTGTCTACTAAATTCTTCTTTACTCTCACATTTGTAATTAGAATTTATTTAACCTCAGTTGTCCTAAGCTCAGAAATTTATTACCAATTACCTATAACCTTAATATTTGTGATATACTCTAATATCGAATTGTGACATATTGGATTCTTAACCTCGATGTTAATTTAATTTTAAATGTAACCAACAACCTTGTTTTAATTTATTAGCTAAATTAAATTTTTTTTCTTCTTTTTATTTGGTTAACTATTATGTTAAAAACAATAATTAAATTCCATAAGCACAAAATAATTACCAACACTTTAATAAAAGATATTTAATATTTTCACAACACTTGTACAAGTATTAATTATCATAGAAGCTAAGTTTGTTCTGTTCTAATTATAGTCACCTCACCTTGTTACTCTCTCCCTAAATTAATCCAAATTTCTTTTCAAATCAACAGAAAATATGCCAACCATTGAATGTGTTTGTGTAAATTCCATTCTATGCCATTTTCTTCATCCATTCACTCATTGAACTTCTTTGCCTCCAATTTGTTTTTGTATTTTTGGCATTGGTTTTGTTGATCAAGAACAGTTGCTATAATCAAGCAAAGGGGTGGCAGAGAAATAGAGTATGGAAATAAATAGTTAGATCAATGATTTTGCTTGTCATTTATGGAAATAAATGGCAAGTATAACCTCTCATCCGTTCATTCACAAACAAACTCAACAGATTATTTTCTGCTTCAAACATAAACACCACAATTCTGTGAAACATCATGTTATTCATTTTCTCTTAAGTTTCTTTGATGACATTCTTTGACATGTTTTTTTATAGAAGGGGTGTTTTTTTTCTCTCATTGATCAAATAGTACTTCATAGGAAATAAACACCAAGAAGAGAGAGCACAACAAACATAGCTTCAAGGCCAACATTGCACCCTCCAATTGCTTGTTCCTTTGTTTTTTACAAAACAAAGGTAACAGTGTGGCACTCAAAGAAGGTCTGATCAACGATGGTTCGAGCTTTTCATCACCGAAGTAGCATGCAGAAGTCCAAATCTTTTCATTTCAGAAGGATGTTTGAGAATTCCGGGAAACATTTTCATGTTGATAAGGATCATGATGAAGCAGGTGAAAGTGATAGGATATACTCAAAAAGCCTTGACTCTAGGACCTCATTTAATCACGCCTTGGAATTTCATGTCCCAAATAGCGATCACAGTCCAGCAGCAAGCTTGGGAGCTGAAGCACCTAGAATGCCTCCAAAGAAACCAACTGGTATATTTTATCTTCCAACTTTTATTCAAGTCAATATTGTGTCTGGATTTCAGATAGCACTTAGATTAATCTGATCACCCTCAAAGTGATGAAATAAAATCATAAAGTGTTTGTTAGTAGTAGCTATAAGAAAATCAAGAGCACTAGGCCTAAATTGCTAAAGCGCCTTTTTTGTACTTTTATTTCAGACTCTGACTTGATGAAGGAAAGGTTTGCTAAGTTGCTTTTAGGAGAAGACATGTCAGGTGCAGGGAATGGTGTTTCTTCAGCATTGGCTCTATCAAATGCCATAACAAACCTGGCTGGTATATGCCTTTTTTACCTCCAATCAATGTGTGCCAATTGACTATTTTACAGTTCCTACTAGCTTGTAAGGGGATTGAAATGGTTTCCACTTTTCCATAAGAGGAAGTGTGATTTAGATCATGGGGTTTGATTTATGTATAACTAATAGATACTGTAGTCATCTCAATTCAAATTCAAACACAAATATTTAAAGTGTTGTGACTGACTGAAATTTGTTCCCTCAAGTCTAAATGAAATTTGCAGTCAATAATTTGCTTGTTTCTGATGCAATGCAGCATCTGTTTTTGGCGAAATATCAAAGCTGGAGCCAATGTCCTCAGACAGAAAGGCCAGGTGGAGAAAAGAAATTGAGTGGCTTCTATCTGTCACTGATCATATTGTTGAATTTGCTCCATCACAACAAATAGCTAAGGATGGATCAAGCATGGAGGTAAGAAGCCTTATTATGTCTCTACCTTCAGCATTCCCCTTCTCTTAACCCTCCAAATCTAAGACTAACATATTACTAATGATAAATGAGAGGTCCAAGAATCTTGGTTTCATTTTTGCCATTCAAAGCAATATGTTCTGATATTGTGCAGATCATGACTACTCGGCAAAGAACTGATCTACTCCTGAACATCCCCGCCTTGCGCAAGCTTGATGCAATGCTCATTGTAAGTTGGTAAATCTTGTCTGAATCACTTTATTCAAATGGCCTCACTTCACCCACTTTGGACTAACTGGATAGTGTTGAAACAGGACACCTTACACAACTTTAGAGATCAAAATGAGTTCTGGTATGTCTCTTCAAAAGATGAGGATTCTGATGGTAACTCTAACAACCAACGGAAGAGTGACAAATGGTGGCTACCAACAGTTAAAGTTTCCCCAACAGGGCTGTCTGAAACGGCCGGAAAGTGGATACAGGTCCAGAAGGACAATGTTAACCAAGTGCTTAAAGCAGCCATGGCAATAAATGCTCAAATACTATCAGAAATGGCGATCCCTGAAAACTATATTGAATCTCTCCCCAAGGTAATAATAATTAAACTAAACGAATCTCTAATTGGCTTAATACTTTTGTAACTTGGGGTCAATCTTCTCCTTCATGTCTTTGTCAGAATGGAAGAGAAAGCCTTGGTGAATCAATCTACAAGAGCATTACTGTGGAATATTTTGATCCTGGGCAATTTCTCTCAACAATGGACATGTCCACAGAACATAAGGTGCTTGACCTCAAGAATAGGATGGAAGCTTCCATTGTGATATGGAGAAGGAAGATGACCAACAAGGATAGTAAGTCTTCCTGGAGTTCAGCAGTGAGCATAGAGAAGAGGGAACTCTTTGAAGAGAGAGCTGAGACAATATTGCTGATGCTCAAACATCAGTTCCCAGGACTTCCACAATCTTCACTTGACATTAGCAAAATACAATACAACAAGGTGAAAACAACAGTGCAACTAGTTTGCTCATGTTAGAATATTATGTCTAGATGTTCACTAACAAATTTTGAATGCTTTCAACATGAGCACAGGATGTGGGACAAGCCATCCTAGAGAGCTACTCAAGAGTAATAGAAAGCCTGGCTTACACAGTTTTGTCAAGGATTGAGGATGTCTTGTATGCTGATTCAGTGGCAAAGAACCCTTCATTGGCAGTGAGCAGCAGAAGGGTTTCATTGGATTCTTTACCAATGTCTGCTAAGACTTCCCCAAACTCTGTGGATGAAAGTAGCCACTTTAACTCTTCAGAGACCCCACCTTCAATGACTCTCTCGGATTTCATGGGTTGGACTTCAATGAAGGAGGATTTGGACATAAAGAACAGTAACTCCACAGGAGATTTACTGGAGTACGTGGACGAAAAAGATGAAAAGAGTGCAACTAAATCTCCTAGTTGTGCAGCCCCTCAGAAATCTTACTATTTGGAGAAGCTTGAGTATTTGAATGCTTTAAAAACTCCCATAGCTCGACATTAATATCAATAACAAATTAGAATGGAGAAGGGAAAAGAAATAGAAATATTAGAAATATTGAAACACATTAAAAGAGAAGCTACTGTGTAAACACTCATGGAGGCTTTGGTTATGCATGAGTATGATTCTACTTATGCTTCTAATTATAACCCGCTTGTACATTATGTCATTCAGACTTAGGTTGTGTAATTGCTGTACTGCTTGTAAATTATTTATATCTTTACTTTAAAATAGTGGAAGATTGATAGTCCTGGTTAAATCACCGTTGAAATCTTCACCCTTAATTGGAACCCTATTTGCAGTTTATTGGTACCTGAAGGCTGGTTATGTTAAAAAGTTCAAGTTCAAAAAGAATGAACATTCACTTGTGCTAAAAACTAAATCACTATAACCATGATGATTTTTGCTACCAAAATTCTAAAAGTAACTACTTTCAAAGTGCCTCAATAGATAAATATTTGCAAATAATGTTTGGTTCCGGAATCATACAACTAGCATTGAACTGCCACATGAAAATGATAGGCCTCCAGCCCCGTGAGTACTTAAGGCTAGTAGCACATGAATTACAATCAATATAGTTTTTCATTGGATTCGTTTAGTACGCCGTATGAGCCATAAGATGTCACTGCCATGAAAGGATCTCCTATGGCGTGAAACCTTCGGGGAACCCTACAAAAGAAAATGAAAGTCTTTCACAATTACAAATCTATGACTCATAAAAACCAATTTATCATATAACATGCACCATGAACATGAAACAGGTTAGAGTATAGAAAACAAACTCACTTGAAAATGAAATGTAGGATTTGAAACTTTTGTTAAGACTGACAAACCGTCCCGAACAGGTAGCACTATAGTTTTAGTACGGAAAGAAAATTATGTTAGAGATGCAACTAAAAAGAAAGCCCTGTAGAAGAACAAAATATTATACTCTTGGCATTAGAATAACATAATGTTGTACCCGTGGTCAAATTGCTATGTTTGTTCAATGTAGTAACACTGGTTGGCTTCAAATTCTTATCTGCATTTGGCTTTTGGGTGTACAAGAAAAGTGGCAATTCCTCCTGCTTTTCTAGTATGCGTTTAACTTCTACTTTTGTGGGATCTTCAGTTTTAGAATCTCTGCATTGGATAAAATAAGAATATGTTAAAGACCAACAAATATAGTTCATTTTCATGATGAGAATGTTGTGTTCTTCCTTGTTCTGACAATGAGAAAACATGTGATCAGACATTAATTATTGTCAGATTCATGAGGGAATGAGTACCTTAATCTCTCACTGCTTGATCTCTCAAGGATGGGTGCTGATTATGGAAAGAAGGTAAAAAAAAAGCAACAACAAAAAAATGAGATAAATGGAAAAGCAATAATGAACTGACAATATAATGTAATTGATTAGAAAGAAACACTTTTGTCCCTTTCAAAAGAATAAAGAGGTGACATCAAATACTTACGTGAAGATAAATATCGAGAATGGAATCTTGGCACTTTCTCCCTCCATCTCATTTTTGTGAGCGCAAGCTTATCAGCATATTGTTCACATGAGAAAAGTCTCTGTCGAAAAGGGCCATTAAAGTAACTGTTCAGGATTTGCTACATATGTTAAAGTCTTATGTCTTTTTCTTCTCTACTGTAACATCTATTTAATGGCAATGATATATTCTTACATTAGTTTTGTACTTTTCTACGGTAACTACTAATCTATTATTATATTTGTGATCACACATGTTTCATCAATGACATTGTAAGATATTCTGTGAATAACAAGTTACTTGTTTCAAATAAACATATATTAATCAGCTAAACAAACAAACTATTAGCTTGCATATATAAGTTGTTTAATGTTACAAATGGATTTGAGAATATCATTCTTCTCTTTTTTATGCAAATTCTAATTTTTAGATAACATGCTGTAATGTGTATTTTGAACAAGTGCAAAGTAACAATACTAACTTGTTTGAGGCTCTGGATTCGTGACTCAGCCTCAGAAAATGCATTTGTTTGAGAAATAAGACCTTCAAGATTAGCTGAGACGTTTCCGAGATGATCAACTACAGTTATCATGGCCCTGCATATGTATTCTTTTGTGTTTTCCATCACACTGCAATGTACACAAATTCCACTCAGTCATGGTTAACTCTTACAAAATTAGAAAGCTCAATGAAAATGATGTATGACAGAACATTTTGGAAAATCCATTAGCATACATAGTGATTAGAGTTTACTTTTATATTGAAAGACAATATAAAAAAGTCTGATAAACTGTATATTTAAAATTAGCTATTTTCATTCATTGATTTTTGGATTATGTCAATCCCCAAAAATGACATGATCAGTGAGTAGTCCCCCATTTTACAAAATGATGAATTTTGGCACTAGAGTTACATGGTTATGCCTATGGATTAACCCAAAACAGGGATGGAAAATGAACTCCTAAGCTCAAGTGTGCACTTATATGGGCTGGTGAAACATCATCATGGTGACACTCAGCAAAGCCCCTCACAGGCCACAAATGTTTGTAAATTATTCAAAACAAGGAGAAGAAAAATTAATGACTAAAATCTTGCCATATACACATGGACCACCATAGCATAGGAGGAATGAATCTTGAACCTCATAGCAAACTGTCAAAGATAAAAACACAAGGCTAAAGCCAAAGGCAGAAAGTAACATTCAGATAGGTATAAGGGTATAGAGAAACTCACTCTCTCTTAGCTTCACTTTTGAAGAAAGTTGTTTCACAATAATCTGCAGCATGGTGCAGCTGAGACTGCAGTTCTCTTAGTTCCTACAACCACCATAACCAAAACATGAAACTTCATTGACAAATGTAGAATACTAGAACAAAAGAAAGAATACACACCACACAGTACTTGTGCATGTCTACAGATAGATATAGAAATACATGAACCTGAAAAGACTTTTGAAAGCGCATGTCTTCATCTACTTCAGCATCAGCTTCTGGTTTGTCAAGGCAAGGAGACTTGAAATTAACCTCCATCATCCTCTTGCAACAAACAAGAGTTGAAGCTGTGAAAATAATGCCAAGAAAAATATAGAGTTCCTTATCTTTTCCTTTTGCTGAATGAGACTTGTGGATGCAGATATGACTATACTATATGGCTTATTTGTGAGCATATTATAGGAAGTGACGAAGAGGAGTCATGTCAGCAATCGAGGTTGGTGTTGTGCCATGTTGAATCAAACAAAACTCAATAAAGAGGTGATTAGCAAGCACAAAAAATATGGTGGAACATGACAAACAACAGTTTCAGTCCCGTGACATTCTGATTTTCTCTTTTGTGAGCTTTTATGTTAAAAGGCATTGTAATGACTGACACTACACTGGTACTTGCATTACACATTTTATTTTATACCCTTTTAAAAATTGACTCAACAAAACATTGAAGCTTAGAACTACTGATTTGGATTATCTTCTAAAATTCTTTAGATAAGACAAGGTAATGTTGCTTTTACTCCTGTACCATCTCACTATAAATATATATATATATATATAAACAAAATCAAATTTTGCCTCAAATTTTGAATGGCCCATAAATGGTTGAGATTTTTCAGATTTGGTTTGAGATAAATGGCACACTCAACTATGCAAAAGGGCTCATGTGAGGGGCAGGCACATTTGTAAAGGATGCCACTCATTGAAGAAATGACAGCATGCCAAGTGTCTCAGTTAAGCAAATGATTTTAAGACATTTGTTTTGGATTTTTGAATTGATAAATGTGATTGAAATGTGTCCAAAATAATTTGAATTTATAAATTTGACAGTGAAATTGAGTTTTTTTTACCTGATTTTAATATTTAAGTGTTTTCTAAAAGACAGTATTTGAAAGAGGGAAATGGTGATGAACATGATTTTTACTTGCTTCTCACAACATTGACCACCACACAGAAAGCTAGCAACCATGTGCAGTGCATGAAATGGTATTCTTGAAATCAACTCAAAGATATTAGAGGGAGTTTTTTTCCCACTTTCTACAATGAAAGTTTTTAGCTTTATTTATACTTTCAGTAACATGTGCATCATGCTGAAGCTTTTAATGAAGGTTTTGATTTAATTAGAAAAATTTTGAATGGGTTGGTGTGGAAGAGTAAATCATAATTGTTCATTTCATATTTTGACTTTTAAAGAAAACATACATATTAATGCTGTTTTCGAACGTTATTCAAAAATTCAATTTTAATAGTGTTCAATGCATTTAATAAAATACAAATAGTCAAAATAAATCACTATATTTAATTTGAGATTATCACCAACAAAGTGTCCTTAACTTTTTCTACGACAACATTACCAAGCTTATTTTTTTCTGTGCTTGGAAGTATTTAACGCTGATAACCATTATAGTAACTTTTATTCAATGAAAATGTTCTGAATTGGGATTAATTTCTATTGCAAATTCAACACTCAAAATCAATTCAAAAATTAGAATGGAGAATTTTGTTTCTGCACCTTAACCTGCCTATGTATGTCAGTGAAACAGAACATCAAAAAATACTTACAAAAATACAATTTAAAAAAAAATGTGTGGTAAACAATGGTACAACTATCGATAACTTCTTGATTGTGTACATTTCTTGAGATGTTCCTTTTTTTTTTTAATTCATGGTTGTCAACTACTCTACAAAAATTGGGCAACAAAAAATAACGAAAATGGCCCTAAATTTATAGAAAAAGCCATACATATATTGTTTGGGGTAGGATTTCACGAGACCAATTATAAAGAATACAAAAGAAATAAAACAGAAAAATTTTAATTTAAAATATAGATATTTATTTCTAAACCCTAAACCTTACATTCCTTCAAAGTTGGTTGGGTTTTCTTGCTTGAAGGATGAGTTTGGCCCATTGGGTCAAGAATTGGGCTCGTCATGGGGGAGAGGGTTGGGGCTATTACTTCTTCCATCTACGTACGAAGATTATCTTTTTGCACCCTCTAATTTTCCTCTGCACCCTCGTAAATATAAAAGACCCCTTCTTTGCTTTTTTTGGTTTATGTAAAAATGAATTTTGGAAGTACAACTTTCGAGATATTTTTTACATAAAACATTCATAGGTAAATTTACATATGCATTGTAAAAATCTATCAATAATTTTTTATATTGTTATTGGTAGGTAATGTTTGTAAGTAAATTATCTACAATTTTATCAATATGTGAATTTCATAAAAGTATTATTTAAGTTTATCTCAGTTTATCAATACAGAGTAGAAAAATCTAAACCAATAACATCTAAATAATAAAAATTCAAACATAATACAATCAAACAATAATAAAAAATGCAACCACTAATAATTATTATAATTAATGGGTGAATTATGATCTTATCACGACTGCGTTCAAGGTCGATTGAAGAAATTTAAAGAGGTCGGGATGGAATTTTCTAAAAAATGATTATAGAATTTGTTAAGAAATAATAAATGTATAAAAGATTCTCACCTGAGTAATAGCTAGAAAAGTTGTAAAAGTATTAATATGAGTAAGTACACGATCAAACTATATTTAACAAAATCAGTCAACAAAATCATCTTTCAGATATTCCAAATTATTCAAATTGTTAGTAACTTTTTTCGAAAATCTTTAAAACCTCACAACTATATATATATATATATATATATATATATATTAAAAGAGACTTCTTATAATAAATCTAGTAGTTAAATTAAAAAAAAAAAAGATAAAAAGAAAACCTTACACGTTATGAATTAAAATCAACTTAAGCCTACATGACCAATGGTGATAGATTGACTCACCATTATTTTCTATTTTCCATAATTTCTTATAATATATATTTTTATTTAAGTTCGAACTATATATATATATATATATATATATATATATATATATATATATATATATATATATATATATATATATATATATATCTTGAACATTGTTATAATTTTTTGTTTATTTAAACTCAAATTTGGAGTTCAACTACTGAAAACATTTTCAATAATTAGTTTATACAATAGGTGAAAAAAAGTTGAAGAACAAAATATATATAATTAAGTGAGTCAATTCAGTGGTGTAGGGTTGCAAACATAAATTAAACTATTTCATTTTTAGCTTGAATTGTATAATTAGTCTACCCGTATGAATCAATTTACCTAGTTGAAACTCTTAATTTTTAACAAGTAAAATACATATACAGTCATGTTTGTAATTTTCTAAAGGATTTTTAATTGCTGTTAAGAGCAGTTAGGAATTAGAATTTTTTTTTTTCACATTGATTCAAATAAATAAATCAAACATATATTGAAAATGAAATTTCAGTATTATAGAATCCATTCAGTTTGTTGACAAAAAATTCCACCACTCATATTGTGCATACTTCTATAATTACACGTGATTCTCTCAAACATATACATTGAAATCTATGTGAAGACATCAACGTAAGACACTAACTTTAACTTAAAAAGGAGCAAACATGTGATTTTTCGTCATCTATACTCTTGCACCATTCTTGGACATGACATGATAGTTGCAAGAAAATACTCAGAACAAAAGTTAAAGGAAAATCTTCAAACAAATAACTATTCTAATTTCAAAACTAGAAATTGAAGTGTTCTTTTATGACTCTGCATAATTTTTCTCCCATTTTTTTATCAGTAATATCTTGCAAGCAAATTGAGAGAGAAAACATAAAATAACATATCATTTGGTCAACCTTTTGAAGATCTAAAACTACTATTGACAAGAAAAAGCCACAACAAAAACATAAAATAATAATCATTGTTGACAAAGAGAGATTAACTACCACCTTGTTTAGCTCTCTAACTATATTATCTTACCACGATTATTTTACAGTTTTAAATCATTTTCCTTATAGGGGTCACATGCTGCATTAGAAATCAGTTAACTATGTAATTATTCATGAACAGTTAGTTTCATATATACATTATATATATATATATACATAATAACATATACATACACATACATAAAAACAAAGAAAGACTACAAAAATATGAAATCGATGAGCATTGAGAGAAGAAGGTAGATAACAAGAGGGCTCATCATGGCTCACAAAAATACAAGCAGCAGCAGCAGCTGGCTTTTTATTGTTTTCTTTTGTAGCAATGGGACCATGTGTATGAGAATCTGTGCTCAACATCATTCAAATCCGGATAAGGATTTTCCAACATTGTGATAGTTCTTTTTCCCAAACACTTTTTATTTCACTTTTTCTCAAAATATAAAATCTTTCACATAAATTACTATTATCCAGGTTAAAAATGATCTCTGTCATTCTTATCTGTATAAAAATGTCACATAAATGGAGGAAAAAAAGAAGTTTATAAAGTCTTTTTTCCTTGTTAAAACAGAACAAATTACATATATATTGTTGAAGTGGGAAAAATTTGTAATAGAGATGCCATGTAAACTAGATATGAGATCATGTACACGTAAAATATATAAGTGAAAATCTTCATTTTACAACACTATTTTATAAGTTTAATTAATATAAAGTTTACTTTTAATAAGAGATTCATCTTCCTTTTTAACTAAAGATAGTTAAAATCGAAATTATAGATAAAATTGTAAAAAGTTTACAAAATTATAAATCATAAAATTATAACACGTAGATGTTATTATATATATATAATATTTTTCATAAAAAAAATAAAATATTTGATAAATGTTAAGAAAAGAGAAGTACACATTAAAAGTTTCTTAATCTAATTTTAATTTAACTAAAATTGAAACTCATTCAATTTAATTAAAGAAGTGATGATGTTTGAACTTGAATTTGAAATTTGTTTTGAATTTACACTTGAAATTTATTTTGAACTTTAATTGTATTAATTTTGGTTAGATAAATAATTAGTACAAGAAACAATCTAAAAAAATCCCAATAACACAATTTTAATGATTTTATTTTTTTTACAATCCTTACAATCTTATTGTTAAGATGATTAGTATCTAAGATTCTACCATCTTACAATTAAAATTTATTTGACATAATTATTGTTTGTCTTTTTGTTATGTGCATTATTTGCTGGCTTGCCCCTTGTCACACATTATAATTTTGACTGAAGCAAATGTATTACCATGCAGTGTCTCGGCATAGGCTCCACATGACAAGACATAATTGACCTCAAAATTATTGCTGCAAATGTTGCCACTTATACACTTTGTCTAAGTTTAAATTCAAATTTTGCAGATGGTGTCTCCACAGAGATTTTGAAGCCCTTTTCCTATAGATGTGAAAGAAACTTTGGCCAAACAAAACACACTTTCTTTCTTTATCTCACAACTATTTAATGCAAAGGTTGATTGATATATGAGAAGGGAAACCAAAAGGGTTGGTAGCTAATTAGCTTTTGTGATTTTGTGACCCTTCTATTCTCTATGGTCTTCAAAGTCTCACTGAGATACGTATTTGCTAAAATTCATGATATCATGTTGGTCACATTTAACTAACCACAAATTTTGAAATTGAAGACACTTTCCTCTTTCATTCATGATTTCACTCTATTTGCTAAGCCACCAGAAATGGACAGAACATGAAAATTTTGAATTAGATGATGGGAATTGATAGGGGAAAGTAACACTAAAAAGCAGAAAAAAAAAAAGTTGTATTTAGTAGGGAAAAGGGTACACTGAATTTAGGGTTGAAGACCATAATTGAGGAATGGGCCAATCTTACACGTCAATTTTTGTTTTCCTCGTTTGTCTAAATCCATTTGAGTTTCAATTGCACACCCTTTTGCCCCATCTTTGCAAGTTTTGATTTTGCAAAACCATGTCCCTTCATGAAGCGGGAAGTGCAAAACTTTCTTTGAATTGTCTTGGGATAGCAGTGAAGTTTTGATCTTTGATTGAACAGTTTTTTTGTTTTTGTTTTTGTTTATGTTCTTTGATGCTTGAATAAGTATGAATTAATTAATTTGGTATGAACACATATTGAATTGCAACAACCATAATTCTGTGCTCTTAGTTCTAGAGCAGCATTGAAGTCTAAGTTGCACCCTTTTTAAAATAACAGATTCTGACTTCAATTCAAATTTGCAACCAAACAAGGAAAAAAGAAAGTGGTGAGGGTTGAGTTACATTTATTATAGGGGCCAAATGAGAAATGCAACAAGAGTCCTGTGACTTAATTTAAAAAAAAGTGATTTTGAATAAGCTGTTTGAGCAGTGAGGTTACCAACTGACAGGTGTAAAATGCAGATGAAGTTCAGTTGAAGAGTGAAAACTAGGAATTCATTGAAGATAGGGACTTGTTTGGGAAACTAAGTTATTTTCTGTAATCAAAATAGCTTCTAAATCAATTTCAACTTGTTGCCGTCTTTTTTTATCATATTGATATCATATGGTAAAGTTAATCCAAACACGTTATATGCAAAATCTCATTTTGAGTTTTATTCAAACGTATAATATTTCAATTTAACATTTTTTATATTTTGTAAAACCTGCATTGAATAGTAAATTCTTGTTGACTAGATTTTTTTTAAAATGATAAAATAATAAAGTTGCACATATATTTGTAAGATTAAATAATTTTTGTTTTAATAAAATTGGTATCTTAAAAAAAAGTAGTATTTTTGATACTCAATATTCAATAAACATGCCAAAAACCTATTTTTTAAATATTAAAAAAAGTATTGTTAAATAATGATGTTTTCTTTTGATAATAAGACATTTTGGGCGGCAAATTTGGTGTGGGATGTTGCCAAATGTTATTTATGCAGTTTGGTTTGGTTTATTTAGTTTAGGTACTTATCACTATTATTATTTAATACATGCTCTGCAAATTTCATGACTGAAATTAATACATTAATCTTATAGGTATGTATAAATATTGTTCATAGCTACTTACTGTACTTGAGAACATGTAATGAGGAATTTTCAACATTAAAGATTTAGGTGGGGTTATATGTTTTTCAACTAATGCAATACTTAGTAACACTTTGGCTTTAATGATTATTATTATTATTATTATTATTATTATTATTATTATTATTATTATTATTATTATTATTATTATTATTATTATTATTATTATAAGGTACAAAACAAAGGTTCATATGGGGTGTGTGAACAATGAATGGATTGGTTTCCTTTCTATTCAGTGAACCAAATCCACACATCAAACCTTGAACAAAAATAGATCTATTCACAAATTTTCAGATTTTTTTTTTCTCTTTCCTATTTTTTCAAAGAAATAAAAAAAATTAACTCCAGATTTACCAATGAGAAAATTGTTTCCTTGGTATGCATGGAAAGAGACAAAACTTTCTTATGAAAATAATTATGAACATTGAATATTGAGAATTTGGTTTGAAGATTGAGTTAAATGCCGGCAAATTTAGACTTTAGTTGGAGTGTAGGGACAAGTGGATCTTTAGTAATTAATAATTCATTACAAGTAAACATTTGACTTTAAATGCTTGTATTATTCTATTTATTTGTTTATTTAACACTAATTGTGTTTATCACACTCATATGTGTACCCAGTGACTCAAATTTTAATAAACAATAATTGTAATTAAATTAATAATAAAAATATTATAATGAAGAAGGACATGTTTTAGTGATGCAAAGGGACTAAAACTTGATCAAACACGATAAATCATCACCTAACTGGATTAAAGACCATGTTTCTGCAAGAAAATCAGCAACTTGTTTCCTTCTCTAAAGACATTTCATAATTTTTTAGAACCCATTGGAGGATTTGAGTTTTTTTTTTTTTTTTTTTTTTTTTTTCTTTCTTTCAAAATTTAATAACTCACATTCATGATTTTCTGTGTATGAAAAGTAGTATTCCTTAAAAGAAGTTAACTTTTTAAGTAAACTTTAGTATTTCGAGAGACTAATATTAAAATCTTATTAAGGGGTATTCTAAATTAGGAAAAATAATTTTACTCTAACTTTACACTAATTTGTTTTTCATACCGACACAAACAAAACTTAGTAGAACAAGTGATGATTTCTTAGGTTGTCATGCAGTGCTAAATTCCTAGTTTTTTTATTGTCTGTTTGCATCAATTATCTGCACCTGCACTGTGTTAAGACACCTTTTTTCTGAAGCTATGTGACAAAACATTATAATAAAACCTTCAATCATAATAAAAAAACATTAAACATAAGATCATATGGTGGCATTGCTAGATATTATATTATAGAGGCAATGATTTACGTATGACAGCAAATAACGAAATTAACCTTAATAAAATGGCCCTAGCTGACCATTCTCAATCTTCATAACAGTAGAGTGCCGTAAAGACCAGGTTTCTAACTACACTATTTATTATAGAGTTTAACTGATATCATTCATTACACAGATTTAACTTTTTTCTGATATGGATAATTTACAATATGTTAAAGAAGCTCAATGACCATATTATAAGAAGATGTTTGCATAATTTTTTTAACTTAATTGTTATAAAGTTATAAACTTTGTGATGGTTAAATATGAGGGTGTAGAAATATTTTTACTTTACGGTGACATGAACAGTTTTCTGATTAGTTTATTGATTTTCAAAAGTGTGTCATGAAAACAACCTTTTTTATAGTAATGTGTTTTAGAGAATAATAATGACATGATAACTTTAGAAGAAAAGAAGTACCAAAATTTTTGTTTTGATCAACTGGTTTGCGTGGAGCCATTTTTTCCACTCTGACTGTCTGACCCGTGTGCTTTTGAAACAGGTTTTGCTTTGCTTCTTTGGCACTCTGCAACAATGTGTACAACCAAAGCCATTTGCTGCCATTTTTCACATCCATGATCTTTCAGTGATTTTCTTGTCTCTAAACAAATCCCTTTAAGCAAAAACACTCACTGTGTTTTTTTTTTTTTTGAAAGCTCAAGGCTTTTTGTTGCTAGTATCTACCCTTCATCCAATCACAAAGTCAATGCAACCATTTGACTGTGTTGCTCCTCCCATGTGGATCTGAGTCTCTTGCTTGCACCTCGCTCTCTTGGACGAAGCTTCTCTAAACCTTCCTGGCTCCACCTCCCCATAAATGCAACTTTTTTTTGTTATCTGTTTTTCGTGAGTTTCTCATCTGGGGTTGGATTGGTGCTGCTGATTGTGATGAACAGTTGAAAGAAAATCAAGGGTAAGTGTAAGTGTTGCATGAAGCCGTGAATTTTTCTTTTTGGATTAAACGGTTGCTTTTTAGCTTCTTTGATGTGAGTTTCTGAGAATGTTGAAATATTTGGTTTCATCATCAACTCTGAGGAGAGAAAAAAGAATGTCAATTTTTTAATCTGGGAAAGAAAAAATGGAGTGTGAATTACATAAATGTTTTGGCTTGCCAATGGATTCGTGGATACTATGATGATGGGTGATTAAAGTTGAAGTTTTTGGAATCATTTCTAAGATGGATCCTTTCAGTGGAGAATTACTTACAGATCTCCAACTCTCTTTCTGTGCTTGCTTCAAGAGTCCAATTGGAAACGTATGCAAATAGTTTAATTTTCATAGTTCTAGTGTGCTAATGATCGAGACTTCTTTTGTTTGTTTCTAGGTTGATCTAACTCCTCATTTTTGCTAGAATTGTTGTTTCGATGAGGACTAATTAATTAATTGCACATGTTTCAGTTGGACAAAAAACAAGCCTCATTTTTGTCTCATGTAGACAAAACTGAGATCCAAGAGGACAAGACCATGTAAGTGTTCTGAGATTTTAATAACAATTGTTGTTTATTTTGGATGTTAAAATATTACTAGCCTCCCAGTTTGTTGATGAAATTTCTGTGACAGAATATCCCCCTCAAGACTCAGTCATGTATAGACCCTTCATGACATGTGATGATCCAAAAGGGGTAGTTGAGTGTGGGGCTATAAGGAAATACAGGACCAGTTCTCAGAAAATGAAGGACAAGACAAAAACTAGGAGGCCGGCTGAGACATCATTGGCTAACAAACAAGACAAAGAGGAGAAGGTTTCAAAAGGATCCGCGGAAAGGTGTTTTGATCCATCATCCTTGCAGCTCATGGAGGTGTCTAGAGGGGCTCAAAGGTTGAACAACATGATTGATTCATGGTCTAGGGGTCTTAGGTATGATGGAAGTTCTGAAGATATAGCAAAAGATTTGCTAAAAGGGGCTCTTGACCTCCAAGAATCTCTACTAATGCTTCGCAAGGTGCAAGAAGCTTCACAACACATGGCTAGCTTGAAGAGAAGACAAAGTGGGAGACCTGAAGGAGGCAGATTTGATGCAATGCCGAGTGATGGAACTGCACATTGTGATCATTTTGGTGAACAAAGTTATCCAATGGGATTCCAAAGACGTTGGCCTTCAGCTGATGGTTCTTCAAGTAGTTGCACTGAGGAGCTTAAGAAAGTGATCAAGGAGAGCCTTGTTAGCCAAAACTTGTTCACTACCACTGAAGGGTTGGATTCAGCATCCACATTTCACTCTACAAACTCAAGCCAATCTTCTGGGGCTTGGAATGATAAGCTTTCTGATTCCTCTTTCTCACCTACAACTTCAAGGAGGGAAAGACGATCCAATCTGGTTGCCAAGCTGATGGGGTTAGAAGAAGCCCCTTCAAGATCATTTCCTGCTGTTGTACAGAAACAGCTGGAGAGTCCAAAGATTCTGAATCAGAAGAGACATGTGTTTGACATAGACATGCCTAAGGTGAGAAAAAATGTTGAGAAGGTTAATCTAGAACGTAAGATGACCTTGAAGGAAATTCTTGAGACTACTCATTTCAATGGACTTTTGAAGAAGAGTCCTGTGAGAGAGCCTAATGTTCAGGTCCATCATTCCATTGATCCACACTACAAACATTATGGTGATTTACCCCCTATTGTACTTATGAAACCTCGATGTACTCCATATCAGGAATGTGTGAACAGTTATGAGCATGTTGTTCCTCCAGAAAAGTTATCCCTTAGAAATCTAAAAGCAAAAGTTGCCCCTTCCAAAGTGTTCCAACCCAAGGAAGACTCAACCGTGGGGAAAAAAATGGAAGAACATGTATCCAAAAGGCTTGCCAAAGAGGAAAAAGCTAAGCTCCTCAGAGAGGTTGTGGAGTTGAAGGAAAAAGAAATCAAGCCTATTGAAAACGAGAAGGCTCCAGAAGGTAAGGTAAAACTGCCTAGTCATGTCAGTCACAAATCACATGTAAATGAAACTATTGATAGAAAGGCTAAGGTAAAGACCATTGCCACTAGTAGAAAGCTGTCAGAAAAGGAGGTTTCAAAATCCAAACTTCAACAAAAAAATCTTATCCCAGTAGTTGAGGTTCCGAAAGCCAAAGTTGTGACAAAGTCCCAAGAAGATCAAGCAGAAATCAGCTCTACAAGTACCAAGATTAGGAAGCCACAAAGTGGCTCCCGAACTGAAAAGAATGATATTCCCAGCAGAAAGAGCACTGTTTCAAATTCAAATACCATCTCAAAACCAAAGAGCCAAAAGATTAGTCATTCCAAGGAACAGAAAAAGAAACAGATGAAGAAGCAAAGGCCTGCTGTTGCTGAGCCTGAAGCAGCTAAACCAGTCGTAAGTTTGCTTTTGCTCTCATCTTTTTGTCTCTAGCGAATGTAACAGTATTGTGTATCATCTCTTAGACATTTGAGTTTGGTTAGTAATCCATGAATGAATCAAGGCCTTTAATCTGAACTCCAATTCATTGTTTCTCTGAACAGGATGAACAGTTAGGCCAAGAAGAAGCAATGAGTGTAGGTGTTTCTCATAAAGATGATTGCCCTGAGATTAGAATAATAACTACAATAACAGATCATCTTGCCATGGAGCATGAAGAAGTATATGCATCTGCAAATAAGATTAGAGGTAAATTTCTCTCAAGTTATCTTCAATGGTGCCACATGTTAACATTGTGAGAGCTTATGCATGTAATATTTTTTAAAAAGTTTGGATAACTTTAAACTCTTATAATGAACCATAAGTTTCTTCATGAGTCTTGACACGGAAGGTATATTCTTTTTCTTTCATTACAGAACTTTTTGAGCAAAACCAGAGTTCTTCTAGTGATGATTATTTGATGCTCAAATCTCAAAGTGAAAATGATGCCATTATTCTTGCTGAGAAAGCTCATGACAGTATCAACATCAGTGAAAGCTTCTGCAAGCCTGACAAAGAGAGTTCCGAGCTTAAATATTTGCTTCTAACAAGTCAACCATTTATTGAGCATGCAGAGAAGCTTCTCAATCTTGATGTTGACTCTCCCAAGCTCCTACCAAAAAGTGAAAGTAAGGAAATAGGCAATCTCATACTCTATTTGGACTGTGCAAATGAAGTCACAGAACGTAAAAGCCTTCAGGGATCACAATCAGTTAACCCTTTAACATTAACTTGTAAGGGGAATCCAAGATTGCACATTTCTTTGGAAAGGTTGGTTGATGAAATCTGTAATGCCATTGAACATCTAACATCTTACAGTGAAAAGCTAGCTTCAGATAATATATATGCAATGATGGAGAGAGATATAAAGGGTAGCAATGGACTGATAAATGGAATATGGAACTGGGGTTGGAGGCATGGATTTTCTGCAGATGAAGCTGAGCATGTTGTGACTGAAGTAGAGAATCTAGTTTTAGGTGGATTGATTGAAGAGGTAATTGTAAATTTATGATTACATATTTTGAGACCATGTTCTTAGATATCAGCATCTTCACCTTGTATATAAAAGACTCATTGAATTGATACAAGAAAGAAGAGTTGAACCCCTTGGCTGCAGAAAGTTGCATAATTTTGCTATGAATAACTTCTTTTCAGCATAGAATAATCATTCTATAATGCTTTCTTTGACCTTCCATACTAATATCAAGCTATTGGAAAATGTGGAAAAGAAATGGAATTTGTTGGTTGTAATCTTGAACTGAAGCTACTTTTGAAAATACTGATGATGAATGAAGATAAAAGAAACATGTTGACATTCTTTTTTCTATGCGGGTGCAGGAAGAAATCATAAGGTGTAAAGAGTAATTTCTATCCATCATATCTTCAGCTTATTCTGATAGAGCTTTGTATCATAAAAAATTACAAGCCTTATTACAAAGTTTGTACAGAATCGTAGTTGAGTTGAGGGATGAAATGTGTTTGTTAATATGCTAGATCTTTACACTACCAATAACACTATAAGAACAACCACTAGTAACACTAGGGTAGAGTTCCAAATGACGATTTCAAAAGAAGGATAACATGATCATGTTAAACATGAAAACCCTAAAAACCTAACGTTGTCCTTTTATGTTATTTATTTATACCTTTTAAATATTTTTTACTGAAATTTATAGTTATAGTAAATTTTTAAATTTTTTTCTAATAACTACGGTAAGGTTTTTAACTTTTTACTAAAACTTCAAGGTAAATAAAAAAAGTCTTTAAAAATTTTAAAAATGATTTCAAATCATAGTCATAAAGACTGAATATTTTTCAAGTGGTAAATTTTGATTATTTGAAAAAAAAAATGACTTAATTGTAAAGAATATAAGAGAAAATATTCTTCCGTTTTCTTCAATTTCATGATGAGAATGTTAAATTTACTTTTATATTATATAGGAAAAAAACACTTAATTCCCCTAAACTTTACCCCTTTTATAAATATCCCAAAGTTTAATTTTGTCTTAATTGGTACTTTCAAATTATATATATATATATATATATTAAATTTTAATTTTAATGTTGTTCCAATTAATTCTTAAACTTTATATTTTTTTAATAACCACCTAAATTTTCAATTTATTACAATTTTATAATAAAGTTAAAGTTCTAGGTGTTAGAAAAAATATAACATTTAAAGATCAATTAAAACAATTAAATTTGAGGATGTTTATTTGTAAATAGGATAAGGTTTGTGGATCAATTAAAACAAAACTAGAATTTGAAATTTCTATTTATAAAAAGAGTCAAGTTTAGGAAGGTTAAATGCTTCCCCCTATATTCTAAATTAAAATATAAAGTTTAGACAGTGAAATTCTCACTATTTCTATTCTCCCAATTAGACAGTTCAGATATTTTTCTAATATATATTTTAAACACTAGTGTTGCAACTAAGTAGATTTTTTTTGTAAAACATAATTTTAAAGGAATACTTATACTTATCAGTCTTATAGCAGTGACGATTCTAATTAGAAATGTGTCATTTGAATATTTAAAATTTTTATTTAATTTAAAATCTTTGTATTCCTTTTAAAAAAAATATATATTTTTAAGTTATATGATACACAAATATATTTATTATTTTTTAAAAAGTATTATGTATTTACATTCATAACACAATTAATTATACGAGCTCATATATATATATATATATATATATATATATAGAGGGAGAGAGAGAGGTTTAGATGAGATGTTTTTAGTAAAAAAAAGTACAAATGATGATCTAAATAAAAAGAGAGAGTACGCTTAGAATAACGCTGCGGTAATGAATTACACTTAAGATCACTACTTCTAAACCAGAAAAAAAAATAAAAAATATATATATACACTAAAATTCTAATATTAATTAATTACTTTATATACCATATGACATTTATTGAATGCATTATTTATTAGAAAAATTATCTAATTGTTTTAAAAAGTTAAATTCAGTTACCTATATAACTTAAATAAAAAGTAAAAATCAACTTGCATTTATCAGCATTATTTTTAAAATGACTTTCACATCAAATTAATTTATATTTTATTTAAAAAAAATACTTTCATATACCACCGCTTGTAGTGACTCCACTGAGCATCCTCTCTTCGATAATCTCCGACGTTAGCAGTTCTTACAATTTCAGATTGGCTAAAACACGTCACTCTGTTTGTTATAAAATTTGAATCCATTTTTTTGAAACAACAACAATAACACAACACAAATCTATAGTACACGGTTTCCATCATCATCTTCGTGAAAATGGCCTTTTGGCTTGTTTGGATGATGAAAACAAACCCCAAAATGTTCCCGTTCACTCTCTTTGTGCTGGCAAGAAAGTCATCATCATCATTGAGTAAACATAAGATTGCATAATATATATTATGCGCCTATTAAGGTTCATGATTCTCTGCAAGCAATTGTGATGATGATCCTCACCATTTAAAATTTTGATTTTAAGATAAAATGTGAAAGAATTATATGCAACAATCTTTCCAGTGAATCGGATGATGGCTACATGATATGCAATTTAAAATTCAACTCCGCCTAAACTGATTCCATCCTGGCAAAGCCAACTTAAGTGACACTCGTCCATAGATATATTTAGTGAAGTTGAAAATCAGAATCTTGAAAGCAAGCAAATTTACAAAGAAAAAGGTTTTAAAAATTATAGTACTATTTCACTCAACTGTCAAGAGCTGAACGCAAAACATCATCAAGATACTTCTCAGCATCAGCATACTGCCTGTTCTTATCCTCAATTGCTAAGGCAGCTAAAGCTTTATCCTGAACAATCCCAGCCAACATAAATATATGAATAAGCACAACACAGTTTTTATGCAGTCAAGAAATATAACAAATAGAAAGCATGTAAATATATGAATAAGCATGAATACCGGAGGCAAATCTTGGTAACTCCTCAAAGTATCAAGGATAGGCTTAGTTTTCTTTTCTAGCTCCTTTCTATGCTCAGCCATTTCAACCAAAACACTATGGCTAACCTCAGGGGTATAGCCTGCATGATTCAGCACCGCCTGCACCAAATGTTAATCAGCATGTAAAATATAAGATTCCGAAGTGTAAAAAAACATGACAATATCATACAGAGTAGAGTACAACAATTCAACGTTATTTATTAATGGTGGCAGGGGCATGGAAGTAAGCCAAAAAACCACCATAAATGTCCTAGGCTGCAGCCTATAACAAGAACACGTTGACTATAATAAAAAATAATAACATCATGTACAGTAAGCCAATTATCAAGATCTTGTATACAAAAAAGTGTACTAAAAGAAACTTCATAGTATAATTAACAAAAAATAATAAGGTATACAGATAACAAACCATAAACATAATACATAAGAAGAAATAAAATCGATCAAAAGAACACACACTGATAAACCACATACTAAGGGGCAATATCATAAACATTAATGCATAAAAAAGGATTTAACATTAATGCATAAAAAAGGCTTTAATGCGTATGGGATAATTCTTTTTTTCTTCAATGACTAAAGTTATCTGCTACTTTTAGTGATTGTTCACATTCACGTCCTTTTGTTTTCTCTATCTTCATCTCTCGTGCCCTAAAGATAAATACACATCCAATATCATATACATTCCAACCATATATTTCACCTCAAAGAAAGAGACAACATACCTTGTAGTTGGCACATTGTTGCACGTACTGTCTTTCTTTTGCAGCCATTACTTGTAAATTTGTTGCCCAACTCTCCATCTGAGCCTCACACGGAGTTACCTCATCCTCTAACTGAGCAAGTGTTCTGCATAAAAATTGATTCATGAACTTGACAAAATAACTGATAACAAAAGAGTGTAATGCCAAAAGGCTGAATATACTATCTAGGGTGATATTATGCAATGCAACAACATCTCAATTGTAGTAGGTGGAACAACCACATTAGGACCCAATTCTTAACATCAGCCAGAACGCAACCAAAACTTGCAAAGGTAAAACACACCATTAATACATAAAAGCACTCCATTCCATAGTCTTAAATTGCAGTCTGCAACATTGCAGTTTTGGAGGCTTCCACGACAACGCACCTGCATTTACGTACCTACAATCTTCTGTAATATTGAATATTGCAATTTAAAACCCTGTTTGACTCATTTGAAAATGTACCTTTTTAAATATGTCAGCCTGGCTATTGCCTTTCTAGTGTAATCAAGTAGAAGCTTGGATTCCTTGTTAACTTCAGCCCTTTTTTCCTCCACTCCAGTCTTCCTTAGTGAAATATCACCCATAGCTACAAGAAAGCTAAACACGGATTCCACGGATTCCAGGGTGAATTCAAATTTCAAATATTGATACAAACAAAACAATAATGGAGAAACCAAACAAAACCCACCTACTCATTTCAGTATCTCTTATATTCAACAAGTTGGCCACATTTGCTAGAACTTGTGCTAATGTAACCACATTGGAGGGCAGGCTCTCCTGCGCTAGGCCCACATTCTCCAAAATCTCCCTAATCCTCGCAGCTGCAAATAATCATCATCACCAAAGGATTTAAAGTTGACTAAGCTTAAATGTTGCCAAGGTTGAAATCTACAAATTTTAGTTAGATACATATAACTAATTCCACACTTCGTAACTGCCTCAATAAGTTTATGTGAGCTTTACCAAATTATGATGTCGAGACCAAAACCAATACCAACAACATCTATAGAAAATTTTCATTTTTTGGTGAATTACAAAACAGAATTTGAAATCCAACTAAAATCGCATCGTGATCACGCAATGTCTATGCTCAAATGATATTAATCTCAAGTCTTAAGATTATACAGATCAATCGTGATGTGATCAATTAATTAGAAAGATATACCGTCTACTGTTTATTTTATTTTAAAACAACACTCACTAGGACTGAGGATACTATCTGTCTCAATCAGCATATATCAGTGTCAAATATATTTTATAATAAAACAATCAAGAGCTAACAAGATAATCAAAGAATCTATTTGTTGACATAAAACGTTTTAATTTCTATCAGAAAAATATGTTATAAATTTTGAAAAACAAAATTGTGTTGTGTAATCAACAGAAATGTTCACATCTAAACTTTCTCTTTATTTATATATTTATTTTAGATAGTTGACTGAATTAAATTCTAAAACTAAACATAATGATCATGATCTCTCAGTCTCAATAACTTCAGATCAATGATCGTCAGTCTGCAATCTTAACCAGACTGTAGCCACATTCCCAAGAGAACTTGTGCCGACATCGACCTGCGACAAAGCCCCGCTCTTCAAATCTCCGGAATCCTCGCAGCTGCAAGGTTTTAAATCCCAACGCGTAACCACATTAGCACTCAAATTTGCCGGCAACCTCAGTAATCATGATCATTTTGCTGATTGGAAAAAAGAGAGAAACCCTAGCCATAACCCTAACTAGAAACAAATCATCATCACCACCATAATTTTCCACAATCCGTGGCCACAGCATCACAGTCTAGCCACTCCAATTGCAGTAGTACGCAATTTTCCACAATTGAAAACCACCGCCATTTTCTGAAGCTAAACCCTAAACGCTAAGAGTGACTGACCTTGGGATCGGTACTCGGAGGCCTTGAGGCGAAAATCGCGAGCTACGAGGCGCGCAGCCTCGTCTTTGGCTTTGGAAAGAGTGATGAGATGGTGCAAATGCGAGACGCTGCGCGGCGTGTATTCAAATTCCGGCACGGATTTCCCCGCGCCTTCGAACGTCTTCGCAAGCCACTCCTTCACTTCCGCCATAGCCTCTTTCTCGCTCATTCTTCTCTGAAACACACACACACACGATTTCAGATCAAATCGAATGAATCAAAACCGCAATTGAGTTCAACACATTTCAAATCTCTTCATCTAAACAAAGGAACCAACAAAAAACAAAAGCGTCTTACCTTCTTCTGAATCTAACGAATCAAACGCACTCTACCTTCGTCGTTTCAGTGGCGCGTGATTATGAACAAATTCTCCTCTATAATTTGAATTTATTTTGAACAGCATTGCAGAAAAGCTTTTTCTACTCCTTTTTTTAAATGCTAGTGGATTTATTTCTCGGATTAAAAATACAACAGAAATGTGAAAATGCAGAATTTCAATTTTGTTTTGAATTTTTGAGGATTTAAAAATGTTGTGAGAAACTGAAACTTACCCCAACTGTGAGTGTGTGAAAAAGGATAAATTAATTGATATTTATGTGATTCGAGAGTATAATATTTTTTTACTACTATTTATATTACTTATAATTGAGAGTTATTATGGTTTTTTTTTTTATGAATTAGACTCTTTAAATAGGTGTAATATAGTGATTAGTTGGTAAGGATTTGAATTCTCTTCTATTCATCCTTTTCAATAAATTACTAGAGAAAATATATGCAAACCGTGTATTTACATTTTTATTATATTAAAAAATCTATATAAATTTTTATTATTTTTATGAATAATTAAATAAAAGAACAAATAATACAATTTAAGATAAACATGTGTATATATAATTTTATAAAAATAATATTAAACAACTATATAACTGTTATTTAAAAAAGTTATTTAATTATTTTGAAATAAAAAATATATTCAAGTTATTTATTTTTTAAATAAATAAGTAAATTATTTTGTATTTATTAAAAGATAAAATTGTTTAATCAAGAAATAATATCAAAGAAAAATACTAAATAATGTATATCTTTATATAATGATATAAATAATTATTTATTACATTTATTATTAAATCTAAATTAAAATAAAAATCAAATGACACTCATAAGTTCCCCGATGTAATAATCTTTCTTTAAAAAAGAAGTTATTTAAGCTACTTTAACGTGATATTTTGATTTCATTATTTATTTTTGATATCATTTAATATTTAATATATATTATTATTTTATTTATATATAATATTTTATCACCAAAATATAGTGTCAAATAAAAATATAATATAATAAATAAAGTCAAATTAGTATTTTTTTAAATTTAATGATTTTTCTTTTTCTATTTTTCCTTTATTATATTTCTTTCTTTCAACAATGTCATCTATTTTTTAATAGTAAATAAGGTTGTGATCAAGACGAAAAAACAATATTTGTACTCGCGAATAGTTTTAGGTAAAATAACGGGTACTCTTATTTTAATAATTTATTTCTAGATAGAAAAAAAGATAAAATTATAGACTTTTTTAAAAAAAATACTTTTTTTTTTTACTTCTGGGAAATTAACGAAACAACTTGAATGATTGTTGACATCGAATTTGTATATGGCAAACAGGTCAAACAGAGTACAGTTCTATTTTTTTTAATACTTATCTATTTATTTATTAATATAGATTTATTTATTTTTACTATAGAGTAGTGTGACTTGTATACAGAGAGTCTTAGACTGGAAAATTCAAAGACAGATAGACTTAAAACATATTTTAAGAAAATAAAATTATTTATAATAAAAAAATAAAAAAAAAGAAACGAAGACCAAATGTGAATTACAGCTTTGGACTCTCCGAAGGACGCAAGGAAGAACGGAGAGTTTCAGAAACTTCAGAAAGGTTTTGCGTTTTAAGTTACCAAACGCCGTCGTTTAATGGGCGATGAAAAATCCTCCATGGCCATCACCACTAGAGACAGAGATCGAGAGCTTCTCATCCCCGTCGCCGACACCGCCGCCGCCGTCTCGCTTTCCCCCAAGCCGTCGTCTTCGTCGTCGTCCGCGCATCATGCTGGACGCGAGGTGATCTCTTCCTTCACTCTTTCCCATTTAGGGTTTTCAATTCACCACTACAATTCGTTTTCATTTCCCCTTTTTTATCCAATTCGCTCAACCTGGACTGTTTTGAACGTGTTGGGTTGGGGAATTTACTTTAAAGTTCATACTTTGACTTGGATTGAGGTTTTTTGGGGATCAACCAGTTAGGCATTGGGGAGTTAATAGTTTCTTGTTGAGAGCAGTGTGTGGCTTCAAGAGAATGAAGATTTAAGTGAATGATAGTCTGGGTTTGTTTCATGAATCATCGAATTGTATTCAAACTGAAAAGTGATAGTGAAATTGATGATAAAGTGAAGCTATCTAGTACTAACTAGCACAAGCTATATGTATATAATGGAGCAATAATTTCATTTTACACCTAAGTAGAAAGAAATTTAGGTGCATCTATTGGGTGTGAATATTTTTTTTTTTTTCGTGGTTTTGAATACCAAAGAGTTATAGATTGCATACGAGAATTTGCTATACCTTCTTAACTATTTGTCTGACAGATTGCTCTTTTTTTCCTGTTTCTGTCATTTTGTAGACTTTTTGCAAAGTTGTTAGAAGCTGGGCATCAAAAAAGTTCATGACTGGATGGTGCGTGATTCTGCTGTCCATCATTTTGATATTTAATCATTGATGCATGAGATGTATTGCATGTTCCTACAAATGATATTGTTCATGTTTCCTGAATGAATTTTCCTTGTGCATGCCTTGCATTCTTTGAGGTGTTGGTTTATTTTCATAATTTTTTATCTTCACTTTATTTGCACATGCATATTGTTGTTTTTGGTGTTGTATCGCAAAGGGGAAATTACAGAGCATAATAGTTGATTGCTGAATATTGGGAAGCTCTTACTTCTTTTCTCCATCACGGGAGGATATATATATTCCTGGTAATATTCCAGGAGTCCAAGTGATACCTTTCTCATTGGGAAATCTTAAATGACTGAAAATCCTGGGTTCTATATTCTGAAGACTGTAAATCTCATAATCACTTACTGAACACCAGATGCTATTATGCACTCTTTTATGACAATTCTCTACACAAGGACCGCAAAATTATGTAACAATCTCGTTACTGTCTTGTCGTTTTATTTAAATTAAATGGACGACATGATGAAGAAATAGATAGGTTTTTTGAGTCATTAATGATTATTTAATATGAATGCTTGCTCCTAAGAAAAATGTGTTCTGGTCAGTATATACCTCTCTCTGCTTGCACATATCTATTGTTTGCTGAATTATGTTTGGTTACCTTTATTTGTTTGGATCAGTGGTCACATTGTTCTTTTCTAATTTCCAAAGTCCTCTACTTATCTCACTGCTTTTTTTTGCAGTGTCATTCTCTTTCCAATTGCTATCACCTTCTATATAACTTGGTGGTTTATTCATTTTGTGGATGGATTTTTCTCTCCTATCTATGCTCAACTTGGAATTGATATTTTTGGTAAGTGCTTATGTTTTATGGTATTTCACAATTAACCTTTCCTTATTATGTAAAGATTGTAAAAAGTTCGTTTTATGCATCAACAACTCATTGTCTTGTGGCAGGAATTGTTTTAAGAAAATCATGTTTTTTAACTTGAGACTGCTAAGATTATGGTTATTTAGTATTCCATTGTCTTTGATGCATGTTTAAGTGAATTTATCTTTGTAATATAACTATATTTGTTGTTTTCTCTATTTTTTGGCCCAGGAGTGGGTTGGATTATTTAATTGAGCAGCAAAACTTTTTTCAATTGATTTTATTGTTTGAAACTTGTTAACATTATTTGCTAATACTTGGTCAGGTCTGGGATTCATAACTTCCATAACTTTCATTTTCTTGGTTGGGGTTTTCATGTCATCATGGTTGGGTGCATCTGTCCTGGGCCTTGGGGAGTGGTTTATCAAGCGAATGCCACTTGTTCGTCATATTTATAATGCCTCCAAACAGATCAGTGCTGCTATCTCTCCAGGTACGTGTTTGCCAACATGTAGCTCTTAACTGTTATAATGGTATGGATGAGAACAGTTTATGCTAACGTGCATATTGTCACAGATCAAAATACACAAGCCTTCAAAGAAGTTGCCATCATCCGGCATCCACGTATAGGAGAATATGCATTTGGGTTCATCACCTCGTCAGTTACCCTTCAGGTATCTGAAAACTTCAATGTTTGGAGTATTTTAAGTTGAGAACATTTATTTGCACCATTTCTTGAGTCTGAGTTTAATTATGATACCCCGGTTTTACATAGTGTCATTCCTTGCATCTATGATCCCATTATCTTAATACTGTACATACAATAAGCTATAGGAAGATTTCAGTATTGGTAAGCATATGATGCTTCGAGTTTGATAAGACTGGTTTACGGTCAATTCATGATGATATCTGTGTTTTTAAAAATTTTACACAGCATTGCGTGTTGGAATTGAATAATTTTTTAATAATTTTTTTTTACAGAACTATTCTGGAGACGAGGAGTTATGCTGTGTCTATGTTCCTACAAATCATCTCTATATCGGTGATATATTTCTAGTCAACACCAAAGATGTCATTAGGCCAAACTTGTCAGTTCGAGAAGGAATTGGTAAGTGATTCTTTTACATTTACTTTAAGTCTCAAATTATAGAGGCCAAAGCAGGCTTATTTATTTTGCACTGTAGTAATGTAGTTATATTACAAAGATAGTTTGTTTACCAAATCCCCTTCCGTGTGTAATTTGTTTTTCCTGGGATATGAACTACTCTTCAAGATTCATCTCTAAAAGGCATAATAGTAAGAATAATGAAGAAGAATAACAATAACTCATTCCACTCTAGCTTCAACCTATGCGATGCTTGAATTTATTGGAAATTGAAGAACTGTTGCTTCTTGATTGTCATCATTGTTATGATAATAATTCATGCCGCTCTAGTCTCAAAATATGGTTGAATTTGTTTGGAAATTGCAGAAATTGTTGTTTCGGGAGGCATGTCAATGCCACAGATCCTATCAACGATTGATTCACGCATCATACCAGGGGAAATAAGTAGAATAAACAGTATCTGAGAGTGAAGAACAAAGTAGTTATTCATGTTTCTGTTCCTTGGTGTCATATGAAGCCATCAGAATGACAATGCAATCAATGTGTTGCAGATGCCAGTATTGAATTTACGTGATTGATTGCTGAGAAAGTGAGAGACTCTGATGGCTTGTGTAACATTGGTTTGTGTAAGAATGTAGAGTTTAGCATTGATTTGGCAACCATACAAAATTCTATTCTGTGCTTGGATTCTCGAATTTTCACCTGTGTATATTGTACTGCTTCTCCACTTGTTATAGCAATTCAATTTTGTAGCTCTCAGTGATGGTTTTCAACTTAATACAGGATTTCTGTGTTATCATTAAGATTGAATCTGCACAAAAGACAAGAACAAAAGATGCAAAGTATTGTCCTATAATTTTATAAAACTTCATTTTAATCTCTTTGCTCAAACGGTTAAAGCTCAAATGCTTAATGAATTACAATTTGTTTGAGTTTGTCTCAACATTTGCAAAAATTAAATCATTTCAATTATTAACAATAAGGATACTCAATTGTTGAAATGATCGATTATAACTGAAACTATTTTTGTTTTCATAAGGTTTTTGAAAATTGATTTTAAGATAATCAATTTTGTTTGAATGCAACAAAAAAAATTTCTTAGAAATTATGAAACTAAAAGTAAAAAAGTTGTTTAGAAATAATCATAGGTTATAAGTCTTCAGATGCAAGAAAATAAATTTGTTTAGAAAAAAATGACCAATTTCAATTATTCTCTCAAATACATAGCTTATTGTCCAGCAATTACATATTTTACTTTTCATAATTTTTATTTGTAAAACAAAACCTATTGTCTATTAGTAGAGAGACTAGAAAGACTAACTTTTCTTTCAACTGTCTCAATTGTTATTTATATATCTCTTTATTCATTAAATATACTCTCTTATCTCTTCATTTTTTACACCAAAAAATAGGCTTTATATAAAAATCATATAAACCCTATTTTTCACTGTCTTCAATTTTCTTTAAATATTTGATCTATTTTATCTCCTTTTATTTTCTCTATTAATACTATTAATACATGTGGTTGAAGTATATCAAATGTTAAACACAATTGATTTACCTCATTTACAATTGATTTGAATTTGTGGGAATAAGTTTAGAATCTTGTAGATATTGTGAGTTAATAGAAATGAAAATCATGTGTTTATTTATTTTTGGAGTTGATTTATTGTATATATGAGTAAACTCTTAGAGTTTGTGAAGTGGTTATATTGATTTAGGGTTTAGTTAATCAATTTGGAACTGGATTAGTGAGAACATGAACTTTTGAATTGTCAAGTGAGATTTCGAGTACAAAATAATTAAGTTAGAAAATTATTAAAGTTTTGAATAAAGTTACTTTTATTTAGCTTTGATTATAAAAAAATGTGAATTTGAGATAATTTTGTAAATTTTTGTTTTTGGTGTACTTTTTTTAAGGGAAGGATTTATACTCAGACAAAAATAAATTATATAAAGTTTATTCTTTCAAATTTTCTCGCTTCAGTAATATGTTAAAATAGAATATCTAACTTTCAAGCGAGAGATTTTTCATTCAAAGGAGAAAACAAAGAATATCCAAATAAGACTTATGGGATTAATTCTTTATATGAGTTGAATGTTTTATATATTTTGGACTATGTTATGTGTATATATTATTAATTAATTATGATTAATTTATGTATGGATATATTGATATATTTAATTGAATTATTATATAATAATCGAGATCTTTTTATTTCACGGATAATCTATTATCAAGTAAATTAACATATCTACTAATGAAAAGTAAGAGAGGATTTCAATATTCAATGTATAAAGATATCGATTAAATTCCTGACATTAATTTATAAATATGTTGTTGATAAAAATTTAAAATAAATCAAATATTAATATGTAATAAAATAGATTTAACATGTCTATTCTATTATGTATCTAATTATTAAATTGATTATATATGTATGGAGGTACTTTACATATACATGTATGCAGGTATTTTGTGTTACAACACGCTACATATATTATATTTAATTGTAGGTTAACTTATTTTCTCAATTAGTTATAGAAAATTAGTAGATTTTATGCTATAATATATTTGATACAACAACCTATATTATTGTTGGTTTTCCTTATAATTCTAACCAACATGCTCAACGCTGTAATTAAATGTCACTGATAAAAATCCAAAGTGTTTTTCATTTGAAATTTAAATTTATAATTATATGGGAAGTTTAATCCATTTAATTTATTTTTAAATTTTTATGTTACAGTTAACAGCAATTAATAATAATTCTCTTACAGTAATGAGAAGAACATCAGAAGATCACACAAACCATTATACTGAAAATATGACTCATTATGAACTGAAAATGAACAGATTAACCAAACAACTCAAATCATTGTTGACATCAAATTGGGACAAAAAATATAATAATTTTTATTTCTATTTTTTAATATAGGCTTAATTGGAACTGGGTGTGACTTGTATTCGTAAAGTCAGAGTGGAATATTCAAAAAAGACAGATATAATTAAAATATATTTTAAGAAAAGAAAAGAAAAATAAATAAATAAATAAAAAAGAAAGCGAGGACCAAATGTGAATTGAGGCTTTGAACTCTCCGAAGGACACAACAGAGAAAGAAGTTTCAGAATTTTCAGAAAAGAGGTTTTGCGTTCTGAGTTTCGCGTTTTGAGTTCTCAAACGGCGTCGTTTCATGGGCGCTGAAAAATCCTCCATGGCCATCACCACCAGAGACAGAGATCGGGAGCTTCTCATCCCTGTCGCCGCCGTCGAAGGCACCGCCGCCCCTTCCTCCATGCCGTCGTCGTCCTCTTCTTCGTCGTTGCCTTCCCCGCATCATGCTGGACGAGAGGTGATCTCTTTATCTACCCTCTCCCAATTTGGGGTTTCGATTAACCATCACAATTCATTTTCGCTTCCTCTTTTTTTCCGCAATTCGCTCAATCTGGTCTTTTGTGAATGTATTGGGGTGGAGGATTTACTTGAAAGCTTCTTTCTTGACTTGAATTGAGGTTTCTTTGGGATGAACCTCTTAGGGATTGGGGAATCAATGATTTCTTCGTCAAAAGAGCAGTGTGTAGCTTTAATAGAATGGAGATTTAAGTAGGTGCTAATCTGAGTTTGTATCTTGAATCATCAAATCAAATTGTATTCAAAATAAAAAAGGGTAGCAAAATTGGCAATGAATGAAGTGAAGCTATGTAGTGCTAATTATTGTAAGCTGTATAATGGAGCAATAATTTAGTTTTGCGTAAGTAAAAAGAAATTATGTAGTTGCATATATTGGAGGGATGAACGTTCTCTTTTTGTTTTTGTGGTTTGAATACCGAAGAAGAGTTGTTGTGTTCTTTTAGTTGCAACTTGCATGTGAGAATTTGCTATGCCTTCATAAGTATTTGTCTGACAGATTACTATTTTATTTGGTTGTTTCTGTCATTTGTAGACTTTTTACAAAGTTATTAGAAGCTGGGCATCAAAAAAGTTCATGTCAGGATGGTACGTAGTTCTTCTGTCCAACATCTTGATAAGCATCGTTATATGATGTGTATTGCATGGTTATATGATATGTATTGCATGCTCTTGGATATGATCTTGTGTATTTTTCCTGAATGAATTTTCCTTTCGCATGCCTTGTATTCTTTGATGTGGTGCTTCTCTTTTTCTTGATTTTTTTATCTGCACTTTGTCTTCTGGCATCTTGTTGTTTATGGTGTTTCATTACAAACGAAAAGTTACAAAAGCATGTTAGGGGAGAGTATATATTCACAGTAGTATCCAAAGAGTCCAACTGATACTTCTTTTTTAATTGGCAAATCCTAATTGAATGAACATCCCAGGTTTTATAATCTAGAGACTTTAAATCTCCAAATCAGTTACTGGACACCAGTTACTGTCATGCACTCTTTTACAAGAATTCTCAACATAGTATGACAAAAGTATGTAGCAATCTCATTCGTATGTCATCACTTTGATTAAAATTAAAATGATAACATGATGGAGAACTAGATAAACTTTAAGTCATCCATGATGATTTAATAGTGGATACTTGCTCCTAGAAGAATATTTGTTCTTGTCTAGTATACCATTTTCTGCTTGCACATATGGTTTGCTGAATTATGATTGGTTTACCTTGTTTGGATCATTGCTCTCTTTGTCCTTTTCAAATTCCCAAGGTCATTCATTTCTTTTGTTGTTTAATTGGTGATATCTCACTGCTTGTTCTTTTGCAGTGTCATTCTCTTTCCAATTGCTATCACCTTCTATATAACATGGTGGTTTATTCATTTTGTGGATGGATTTTTCTCTCCTATCTATGCTCAACTTGGAATTGATGTTTTTGGTAAGTGCTTATGTTTTATGGTATTTCACAATTAACCTTTACTCATGTAAAGATTATAACAAAGTTCAATTTTTGGCTTGAACAGCTCATTTTGTCTTGTGGCAGGGCTTTCCTAATAAAATCATATATTTTTCACTAAAAGCTGTTAAAATTATGGCTACTTGGTATTCTGTTTTCTTTGATGCATATTAAATGATTTTATATTCATAATATTCTTTTCCTTGGACTAGCTTGGACTATTTAAAGCTGAAGTGTTCAATAGAGCAACAAAACTATTTTTTATTTTATTTTTTTATTTTTTACAGCATGTTGACATTATTGGCTAATCTTTGGTCAGGTCTTGGATTCATAACTTCCATAACTTTCATCTTCTTGGTTGGGGTTTTCATGTCATCATGGTTGGGTGCATCTGTCTTGGGTCTTGGGGAGTGGTTTATCAAGCGAATGCCACTTGTTCGTCATATTTATAATGCCTCCAAGCAGATTAGTGCAGCTATTTCTCCAGGTGTGTTTGCCAATATCTAACTCTTCATTGTGATAATGGTATGAATGAAATATTGGATGAGAACAGCTTATGCTAACATGCATATTTTCACAGATCAAAATACACAAGCATTCAAAGAAGTAGCCATCATTCGACATCCACGTATTGGAGAATATGCATTTGGATTTATCACCTCGTTTGTTACCCTTCAGGTCTATATATAAAACTTCAATGTTTTTTGGTAGATTTTAGGTTCAGAACATTTACTTGCATCAATGTTTGAATCAGATTCTCATTATGTTCCCTGCAGTTACTACTTTAATTAGTAGTTTAATGTCACTCATAGAGTAATTTTAGTTATTTTCTGATGGTGATGTAGCAGTTTAGTAAAGAATTGTTGACTTATTTTACTGCTTCAGGCTTGTCCATACTCATAGGATGCTAATCTTTATTTTGCGTGGTTGAGATGCATGTTCAGTGAACAAAAAAAGTTTGTACAACCAATTCCTGTTTGGCTTGGTTTCATATATAATAGAGTTATTATTTTTCATTAATGGCCATCTATTTATGAATAAGAGCTCTTACGTTGGCTGAGTTGATTACAATTGCTCTCTAGTGCCCTTCTTTAAATCCATGATCCTTTATGCTGATGTTGTTTTTTATTTAGATTTTCGCATTTTTTATGTGCCTTTTCAATTAATTGTGTATTTAAAGTTGTACAGGTGTTTTTGGGAGAATTTCTCCATAAACACTTTGAGAAAAAGAAAATTTTAAGGTAGCTTCTCCATTTTTTTTTTCCCTTTTCTCCTATAAGTGTTTATGGAGAAGCTCATCCAAACAAGTATATACAATAAGTTAAAGGAAAGTTTTCATAAAGCTAAGCATACAATGATTTGAGTTTGATGGAACTAGTTTATGGTCAACCGTTGATGATTACACGTGTTTATGAAGATTTGGCACAGCATTGCATGTTGAAATTAATCTTTTTTAATAATATTCTTTTTACAGAACTATTCTGGAGATGAGCAGTTATGTTGTGTCTATGTTCCTACAAATCATCTTTATATCGGTGATATATTTCTTGTCAGCACCAAAGATGTCATTAGACCAAACCTGTCCGTTCGTGAAGGAATTGGTGAGTTATTCTTTTATAATTACTCGAACTCTCAATTTATAGAAGTCAAAACAGACATATTATCTTGCAATGTGGTGATGTGGTTATATTACAATAATTCGTTCCATTCTAGTTTTAGTGAATGCTTGAATTTGTTTGGAAATTGCAGAAACTATTTCACCACTATTATCATTTTCATTGTTATGATAATAATTCATTCTTCTCTAGCTTCATCATATGCTTGAATTTGTTTAAAATTTTCAGAAATTGTTGTTTCGGGAGGCATGTCAATGCCACAAATCCTATCAACGATTGATTCACTCATGATACCAGGGGAAATAAGTAGAATCATCAGAAGCTGAGAGTGAAGAGCATATAGATGTTCATTTTTACCTGTGTATAATGTACTGGTTTTCCACTTGTTATAGCAATTCATTTTTTGCAGTGCTTATTAATTGATGACTTTCAACTTAATGTAGTGTTTCTTTCTATGCTCTTATCATTAACCAACTAACTAATCAATCTGCTACCAAACCTCGTTAGCAGACTGTAAATTAAGCTTTACTTTGCACCAAAGTTAAATCAAAAAGTTAAAAGTTATTGTGCTGCAATTTTCAGTGTGCCAATAGAAGGGTGTGTATCTGCAGAAGTTTATATAGTCCTCTAATGAAACTTTTGAAGCTATTTTTTAAAATAAATTGCCATTTATTGTAATTTAAACAAAAAAAAAAAAGAAAAAAAGAAGAAGAGGAGTTTCCTACATTGTAATGACTTTTGTGTGAAAAACATAAAATAAAAGAAAAATAATCATATGTTTTTTAGGTTGTAAAAGAATGTTTATGCGTACATTCAATAAGATATATACCAAATTCCTACTTTTAACTTATATATTATATTTATTCTTTATTAAATTTTCTTCAATATATCGCGTAAAAAATAAAATAACTACAAAAAATAAGATGTGAAAATATAAATTCCACTGTAATAAACTATTTTAAAAATAATACTTACATGTAATTTAGACGATAAAACTAAAAGTGACTAAATTATATGATGATATTATAAATATCTTTGGTACAAGTATGTAATAAAATTTGAGTATTTCATAAATAAAAATTACATATGTGATTATAAATTCAGATTGGAAAGGACTGATTATTTTCAAAATTGTATCTAAAATTCAACCCAATTCAATTAAAACTTCTTATTTCAACTTTTAGCTTATTTGGATTTTGATTTGGTAATCCAACTTTTACACTTCCCAATTACTCGCTTATAATTATAATTTTTCGTCATCTCTTATTTTCTATTAAACAAATACATATTTTAAATTCGTATCGGAAATAAAAAGAATTGAGTATCTCAACTTTGTTATACTTATTTAAATCTTATACAAAAAAAAAAATAAAAAATACAAGTACGCAAATGAGGAACAACAACCATATATTTTTTTTACAATATTTTTATTGCTCTTATAAACTAATAGTTTAATTAAGGTTAAAAACATAAAAGAATAAATGCACAACTGAATTTCTCCCATCTTTATTTTTTTTAAGAAAATTTTTAAATGTGCTTGTGTAAGCAACACCAACTCATATACTCCAATACCAAAAATTTAAGCAACCGTGTTTAGCATTAATAAATCCTCTTAAGCACTCTCATTATAGTACTTTTACATTAAAAAAGTTATAATTACTTTTTTTCTAAACTTATATTAATTAAGTATTTCTTAATGAGTGTATTATACTTTTTTCGTATCTTTAAATTGAGGAAATGAAAAAGAACAGAACATGCAGTGGCAGTACATGGAAGTGTGTATCTGAAAAGCACAAAACGTCGTCGTTTCCAGTTATCAAATTCTTTCTGCAAATACTGTATCTTTATCCCACACGACACACCTCACAGCACAAACTTCCTTAACCCAACAGCTGTGAATGTTTCACAATCAATCACTCTGTTCTGTCTCATTCCCAAACCCTCTTCTTATGTGTTCTCTCTCACTTTCCCCATCACCCAAATTCTCCACCACCTTCTTCCCTACCCACAACTTTTTCTCTCAACATTTTCCGATTCCCTCATCCGGGCACCGCTAAATTTCCCATCTTGCTGCCGGAATTTCATCTGGGTCATTTTTTTTCAGTTCGCCACCATGATGCACGCGAAGACCGACTCCGATGTCACCAGCATGGACACGTCGTCGTCGCCGAAACGCGCCGTGTACTACGTGCAGAGTCCCTCGCGGGACTCTCACGACGGCGACAAGTCCTCGACAATGCACGCCACGCCGGCGTGCAACAGCCCCGTGGACTCGCCCTCGCACCACTCCTTCGGCCACCACTCCAGGGCGTCCTCTTCGAGCCGAGTGTCGGGGTCCTTCAACATTGCCACGTGGGGGAGGAAAGGGAACCGGAAGCGTGCCGGCGAGAAAGGGTGGCCGGAGTGCAAGGTGATTGAGGAAGAGGAAGGGTATGGTGGAGAGAGAAAAGGGTTGTCTAGAAGGACTCAGATCTTCGTTGGGGTTGTTGGGTTTGCCTTGATTTTCTGTGTGTTTTGTTTGATCATTGCTGGTGTTGCCAGGCATTTCACAGTTCGTGTCAGTGTTAAGGTACAGCCAGGGAGTGACATGGAATATCGGTGCTTTTTTCTTTATGTTCAAGAATATTGCCACTTGCTTTAGTTTAATTTTAAATTCAGTAAATAAATGCATGGTGGACTTTGAACGTGTGTATTATAATTTATAATAATGTATGCTTTTCAGTTTTGTGTTAATTAGAGAAAAGATCTGTTAGTGTTTGTCTAGTGTAGTTAGTAGAAGGAATCGGTTATTGTATGTATTTTTCAGCAGGGTTGGGACCAAAGAGGGTTCACTCTAACAGAAGGATTAGTCTCTTGTAACATGATAAACTAATTATTTGTTGAAAGAGATACTAGAGTTTAGTGTCTGATATGCTTTAAATAGAACTAATTTGGATTTAGGGTGATGTTTGAGAGAAAAAGGAATATTGAATGAGGCACTCATGTGGTGTGATTTGTGAAACTGAGACTAGACTTGGGATCTGTTAGGAGCAAAGTACATTTAGGAGAGAAATAAGAAAAATAAAATGAATTTAGTTATCTGTATTAACATATCCTTAATGGTTAAAAGTCATAGTCTCATAGCATATAGTCCAAGAATTGTTTGGAACAAAAAGTCACCGGATTTGACTAACTGGAATTATGGAAATGTGAAAGAAATTTTGTGTATAGGTTTTATGTCATCCCATATATCTACCATAAGTTATTAATGAACTTTCAATTCTACCTAACCTACTCTTTCTTTGCAGAGTTTGACACTACACAACTTCTACTTTGGAGAAGGGGCAGACCCTACAGGAGTACCAAGCAAGATGCTGACAGTAAATTGCTCAGTGAGAATTAAAGTGCATAACCCTGCAACGTTTTTTGGCATTCATGTGAGCTCTAAGGAAGTAAATCTTATGTATTCAGAGATTGCTATTGCAACTGGTGAGGTAAGAAAATAAACTTTAATATCCAAGACTGGCCACTAAAGGGTTTGTTTGAGAGTAATGCTATAGTTTGCTTCTAGTGTTGATTATGACCACCACTCTTAACATGTTTACATACACATTGCTGCAGCTGAAGAAGCAATATCTAGGGAGAAAGGGTACACGGATTGTGTCTGTGAATCTGCAAGGAAGCAAGGTTCCTTTGTATGGTGCTGGTGCAAGTTTAACTGGGTTGGTGGACAATGGAAAAGTACCAGTGACTCTTGTGTTTGAAATTAGATCAATAGGGAATGTTGTTGGGAAGTTGGTGAGGTCTAAACATAGAAGGCCTGTGTCTTGCTCAGTGACTATTGATTCCCACAACAATGGACCCATCAAACTAAAAGAGAATGCATGCACATACAATTGAGTGGTTTTAACCAGTTTCTTGTGTGCCTTTTAAATTCGTTATGATGTATTTGGCGTGAGACAAGTAATAGGGTGAAAGAAATACTATAGTTTGTATTATAGAAAGCTTTGGTGGTACAATTTTGGGGGACATGAGATTTGAAAATTAGTTTCTTGTAATACTATAATCTCTTCCCACTTATTGCCATCTATTATATCCGCCATTGGCTCGTGATTTTTTTAAATCTCTGATTTAAAAAGTCCAAGAGGACAAGATTGGCATGTGGAACAATTAAGAGTAAATTAAACTAACAATACATGAAATTTAGGGAAATTATACACAATAAAAATAAAAGTTACTGTCAATTTTTGTATTTAGTAGGAATTAAAATACCTTATAGAAAAGAAATTAAAATCCAATAAACTTAAATTCTCTTGTTTAAATAAAACATTTGAAAAATAAAAAAATAAAATGAAAATCTATTTAAATTCAATATATATTTGAATTTTCTAGAAAGTTTTGAAATTATCTGTCGGAGGTTATATTATTTTGGATTACTTTTTCTAAATGCACTAAAATTGTTTTATGAATTTGGCAATCTGAAAATATGAACAATTTTTGGAAGAGAACGTTAGTATTGAAATTTATCGTCTTACGTTATAGAATGTAGAATGAGAAATATAGAATAAGGGAATTATACACTAAACCCTCGCTTCAGTTCAGATGGTGGAATAACCACCAGTAAAAACCTGTTGTCATTTTTTTATAAAAAAAAGTCAAATTTAAATTCGATTTTTTCTTTACTTACGTGACAATAGCATTTGTGGTGATCCAGTTCATACCAAGCTCAATCTCCATAGCCTTCAATAACTGAATTTGTCTATTTCACATACGCATACGCAAACACAAACAGGCACAAACTGCTCTGTTTAATATTCTAGGGCATAGCTATCCTAACTTTATCTAGCCGCCTAGAGGGGGGAAATAATAAAAAACCAAGTGAACATTCTCACCCAAAACTTGGTGTCAAAAAAGCATGTACTCACCACTACCAAACAGTGACAAATCTGAGGCAAAAGATCAAGGAGAATCAAACAAACTGATAAACTGAAACATATTCAGAAGATCCAGAACTAATCTCCCAAATTCTTCGTCTCCCCACATCTAAGGAAGCTAATATTAGTTACATCACAAAGTACATAACACCAGCAACTAATACATTCCTCCAATTCTATCGCGTCCCATACCACGCCTATCATCTCTTCCACGGCTGACAAAAGTATCTCGACGATAATCTTTAGGTGGTAGGCCTCCTCTTATTGGAGAGCGGCTTCTCTCTCTCACATCACGAGCCCAACGACCATTACGATGGTGAGGAAGGGAAGGCATAAGAGGTGCAGGGGGTGACACTGGCCTCCTTTCAAATGCTTTCCTTTCATCAGGGAACCCATCTCTTCCACGGTCTCTGTTATCCCAGTCCAGTGGAGGTGGTCTATCAAACTTGTTTCTCCCCCTGTAGGCATCTTCTATGTAATCCATTCGCTCTCTACGGACATGGGGGTCTGGAAACCTGCTTTCTTGCCTGAGGGGTGGCAGAGCAGATCCATAGTCTCTAGGGCCATCCCTTGCCAGCCCACGAAGAGGGGATCTATAGCCATTCAAAGGCCTTTCAGGAGAGCGGTCAATGGGAGGTCCAGGATAGCGTCTAGGAGGAGCGTGAAGTGGTGGAGGTGCAGGATAAGCCCTTCGAGGACTTCTAGCAGGCGCATTGCGAGATCTATTACAGCTGTTGCAATGGTCACGCCTTGCAAAGTTAAGATTACCACACCTGCAAAATACAAGAAATTATCTCCAGTCTCCACAAAATGACTCTAGCTATTTGGATATTTAACAACCCAGAATTCTAAATTTTAAAACCCACAATCAAAACTAATTCCAATAATGAATTGCACACTTACAAAGGATCGGGACAGAACCAGTCTCCCTCTCTAGGACGCACATTGGGATTATTTCTTCCATTGCCTTCACCTCTAGCAAGTCCAGAAACAAATCCATGCCCATCAAAAGCTCTACCCATTGGCCTGCCACCTACCCTAGCTCTACCATACGGAGGTGAAGGGTCTCTATATCTTCCTGGATCTCGCCCACCGCCATATCCACGGCTTCGTGAGAGGTAATTATAATCAGAACCAAAACGGTGATCTGCATCTCTTCGGTGGACTGGAGATGAGGAACCTGCACGAATTCTATATCCTGGGAAAACAAAGACAGCAAAGTTTGAGAATAAGTGACTTACAGGAAGTGTGGTAAAATTCAGCATTGCAATCTACAGTAGAATCCAATAATATTGTGACCATGCAACTGTCATAATCAGTTTGATATTCCAAAGGGGAAGGCTATCCCCACACAGGGCTCCTCCTCCTCATAGATATGAAAATTAAAAAGTGTGAAGAGCGCAGGAAGTTCAGATCATAACAGCTTCAATGTCACTTCCAAACACCAGATCCATATTACCCTAAAGCAAACAAGTTCTATGAGCAAGATTTCCCACTCATAAGTTACTCCCTTTATATTGTTGATACCAATTCTTTCCATCTCTGATTGCTACCAAAATATAGTTAAATAAACAAATCATGGAACCTAACAATCTGAAATATCAAATCCAAATTCAAATTTCAGAGCAACAACCTAGGCAGTGCAGTATATATAAGAGCCCAGTTCAACTCCTGGTTAAAGGTACGCACTAACCCTAATAAAACAAATCCAAATGAATCATGATAAACAATGGACCAACGTCATGTGACCCTTTGGAAAGTTATTAAACTCGGGCACAAGATCAAAATGTATGCCACAAGGATATAACCACCAACACACACCACCAGCGCGTGAATAATCACAAACTTTAATGCCTTGCTCCAATCAACCACTTGCTGGACTCTTTTTGGAACCATTACTATTAGTATATGCTATGACAGCCAAAAGAAGATTTGAGCAATACAGCTGACCAGTTTGCAGAACATCATACAGAAGATTGGCTCAGGCAGATAAACCCCATTGAAGCCATCTACAATGATGCCAGCAACCAATTCACCCTTTTTGGGGATATGCTATGGCCCCGGGTAACTTCAAAACAACAGGAGAAAGAAATTGGACAAAAAGTGTATTCCTAAGAAGATATGCATCCCTTTTTCTGTACCATGTCGGTGTCCTCAATTCAATCAATGGATCAACATGACCAAAAATACTAAGGATTCAGCAGAAGCTATGCAACCATGTGAGATAACAGAAGTTCTTAAACTTCAATTGTGGAATTACTACACTGGAAAGAAGCCTTCCATGTTGTAAACAAAGAAAATCTGAATCATCCCTAATTAACCACCCAATGAAAAAACACCCATAGAAACAAAAATGACAACCACCAGCCGAAAACAATCATTGCAAGGACTATTCCAAAAGTAACCCAGTATCTGGAATTGAAATAACCTGGAGTTCAATACCAAAATAACCAAATATAACCAATAATCTATGAAGTTATCATCAGTAAACATTGTCTTTCCGAAATGTCAGGTCAACTCCCGTAAAAGTAGCAAATAAGCAATCCACCCACCCACAAAAACGTCTTCTGGCAGAACCTAGAAATACCAACCAACCATTGGCTATAACTGCAGGTTATTCACCAAAACCGATTTGTAATAGGCAGTTTCGGTCTCCTATAGAAGCTATACATTCACTTGTAAAATATTACTATTCTGGAAAGCAGCCTTCCATGCTGTCAACAAAGAGCCATCTGAATTACTCCTAACCAAGCAACCAAATAATTAAAACCCATAGAAACTAAAATACAACCAGCAGCAAAAAACTATCATTGCAACGACTATTCCAGAAGTAACCCAATATCTCTGAAATGGAATAACCAGGAGTCCAATAACACAAACCAAATATAACCAATAACACTAGGAAGTTATCATCAGTAAACATTATCTTTCCAAAACGTCAGGTCAGCTTCCCCAAGAATATCAAATTAGAAATTCACCCACCCCAATAAACACATCTTGTGGCAGGGCCGGATATACCAGCCAAGATAGGTTATAACCATAACCTATTCACCAAAACAATGTGGTCAGTTTCAGCCCCCTACGAGTCCTGTAACCATATTGATGTTCTAGCACATTGCCCACACTGTACCTTGTCTGTCAATAACTTCAAATTGTATCTCAGATTGCTTTAAACTCAGCATTACCTTAACTTTGACAGATATTCCGAACCAAACACATGACCGTGACTCAACTAGCCAAATGAGAACCCATGCAACAGATTCTGTGCTGCAAAAGCCCCCACAAGTTTGTGTAGAATGAATTATTTCAATCATCCAACTCACTTATTAACCCTTTTATATTATAAAAATCTCAGAACATGATCCATAGCGGAGTTCATGGTAACATGCCTTCCAGAAGGCCCAAGATCTTGCACGCAACATCAGAGCTGTAACACATAAATGCAAATTTTATTCACTGTAGACACTCCATAATCGATAGGAGAGCCATATGTGGACAATTACACAATGAATACACAGCAAGAGCTGACAAAAAACTCGCATCTGTATAGATACAGTAGGTGAAAAGCAAAAAAGAGAAAGAAAACACGAAATGGCAGTTTCCATCTCACCAAACCCCAAAAAATCAAATATAACAAATTCAAGTAACCAATTCAACATCAAAATTAAGATTTCACCAAAACAAACTTCACTGACGTTGGTTGAGAAAAATTGCTTATTTCCCAAATTTTTTCTTAGAAATCAGGCTTCCTGCAAATTCAATTAGACTAAACACGCACTTCAAAACTTACAACTAAAACCAGAAAAGTATTTTCGGGTATTCTCACAGTTCGTTGTTTATCAGTGAAAAAAAAAAACGGCTAAATGATCGGTGTTATCGATGGTATCAGTGAAAAAAAAAAACGGCTAAATGATCGGTGTTATCGATAGTCAAGTTCATAACCCAATCGGATCCCAATATTTCAATGCCTAACACACAACAATATAAAGGTTCTAGTATTTTAAGATGCAGCAAAAAGGGAAAACAATATATACACAACAGCAAAGCCCTGTCCCACCGGGTGAGATTAGCTACATGGATCACTCATCGCGCCCTTCCGCTGAATCGAAAACGATGTATATAGCTCAAAGAAAAAACATAACCAAACATGCGACAAACTCACCCAATTTTCACAGCTTTCAATCATTACTCCATTTTCCATCATACCACATTCTTTTATTCTTTTCACAAACGAATTCAACAGCAGCAAGGCTCATAAACCGACAAAGCAAGTTTTCAAGAAAATTTTAAAAACCTAACTCAATCATCGGTGTCACCAGGCAATAGAGACGAAAGAGGAAACAAACCAGGTTCGTCGGGATATCGATCGGACCGAGAATAGGGAGGAGGAGGATCGCGGTGGAGTTCGCCGGGCTCGAAATCGGCGGCTCGACCACCGGCGGCGGCCTCTGTGTGGGAGGGGCGCACGACAAGGCTGCTCAACAGAGGCTGGTGGTGATGCGGCGGCGCTTGGTCCTTGTCCCTCGAAGAAGCCATTATGATAACTCTCTGCAAACTGCGTAAAAGGTTATTATAGCTTTTTTTCGATTATGATCTATCTGTTTCTCTTCAACATATAAACCCTAGATTCATTAGATGCAATAATTAACCATTGGTGTTTATTATATTTTCAATTGAAATCACACAAAACCACAATTTTTTTTTTTCTAAATCTTCTTTTTTCCCCTCTTTAAGGAGTCAAATTTTTTAAATTTAATTTTTTATTAAAATAAAATATAAATAATTTGATTATTTTATTTATGAATTTAATTGTAACAGTTAAGATTTGTTTGAAGTGAAAATTAGATTTAAAATAAAAGTATACAAAGTTTAATTGTTTGAATTAAAAAATAAAAATAAAAATATAAAAATTTATAAATAATATAAGATATGTAATTGATAAAATAACTTTTTTAATATATAAAATTATAATTATAATTAATTTAAAATAAAATATAATTAATTTATTAGATACAATTGATAAAATATTATTATTTTAATTAAAAAATTATAAAAATATCAATTATTTTAATATTAAAATTAAAATGACAAATTAAACTATTATTAATAATATTATTATTATTTTATAAATTTATTTTAATTATTAAATAATTTCTTATTTTTATTATTATAATTATTATTTATGATTTATTATTATTTACAGTTTTTAAAATTAATAAAAAAAATTATATAATAAAAATAATGGAAAATATCGTTTTTTCTTTACATCTTTCCAACTATATTAAGAATGTATGCGCACAAAATTTCTTTCATTTCTAATTTTAAATTAATTTTATACATATCGAATTTTAAGGTTATATAATTTTATTTTACAAGTGAATGTCCTTTTATATAGGATAAATGTGTTGTTCATCACTATTATCTTAAAATGCTTTTGACAATATTTTTAAATATTAAAAGAGGTGAGCGAATATACTTTTTCTATTTTTAACTTTGTGATATTAATAATCATCTTTTCACTTTTTTAAGTATATCATTTTTTTATATTCTTCATCTTCTTTTATATGAGACTTCACCCTTTTATGAATGTAGACATTTTTCTTCTCTATTTAATATGCATTATAGTTAGATTTTTTTAGAGTGACAATTATAACAATGACACATTCAAATTTAACTACAAGTGTAATTAGTTTATTTGTGTCATGTCTTTATAAAATTCAGAAAAAAAATAATCTAAACTCTAATACAAGAATACTATTTTTTATTATTTTATTCTTAAAAACCAAGATTTAAATAAAAAAATCTATAAATTAAGACTGAATTCAAGCATATAAATTACAATTTTTATACATAAAATCAAGAACAAATAATAATTTAATTAACTAAATAAATCTGAACAATTAGCAATTGAATTTACAAAATTCAAAGAAGAAAAAAGTCTTAAACTTCGATTAAAAATACTGTTTTATTTACTATTTTACTCTTACAAAACAAGATTAAAGACTAAATTAAAAAAAATTATATTTTATACAAAATAAAAAATTTTACACTTAAAAGTAAGAACAAAGCTATAATTTGATTATTTAAATATATCTCAGCAATTCGCAATTGAATAATTTCATGCATTTATTTATTATAAAAATCACAAGTTCTTACAGACAAGCATTCATGTACACTTAATCCGTGTAAGCAACTCTTTACACTAGTAGAAAACTAGACTTTAACGTCCCTTTATTAAGACGGTTAAATCAGGAAACGACGTTGTCAAAAACGCGGTATCATTTTTGTAAATAAATGAACATAACAACGTCGGTTCAAGTAAATAACCGTCATTGATGTATTTATAAAAAAAAAATCAAATTTTAAAATTTTTAAAAAGGCGCTTCATTCCCACATCGGTTATGAGCTACAACCGACGTGGGATTTTGAAATTAGGGCACCATCCATGTCGGTTCTGGGCTCTTAACCGACGTG
>Ga0209700_100853_pt1 | contig 61420 bp, 32 predicted proteins | sample SiratroredBW_FD_187528 | JGI IMG/M metagenome (GOLD analysis project Ga0209700, IMG submission 187528) | Root nodule microbial communities of legume samples collected from California, USA - Siratro red BW (SPAdes) (version 2) | ecosystem: Host-associated > Plants > Roots > Nodule | place: USA...
GAGAGGGAGCTGCTGCGGTTGGAACCGTCGGACAGAGCAGCGGTTCCGTCAACTCGCGATCTCCACCGTTAAATCAGTCAAGATCAAGCTTCTCCTCTGTTGCTGCGTCGCCCTCACGCTTCTCGCCTTCTCCACAAGCGCTTCTTCCTTCGTCCTATGGAACAACCAACCGCCTCTTCCCCCTCTCTCCTCTGATTCCAGGTTCTTATTTTTTTCTTTCTTTCTTTCTCTCTTCTGCACTTCATTAATTTAATCCCCGAAACTTTTCCAGTTTCTTAATACGGATAATTCCAAAAGTTAAATTTAAACGCTTAAGATCGCGTCGTTTTTGGCAACGGATTATTTTTTGGATTTTTTTTCTTTGCATTTCAGGGATTTCCATATACGTGTTGCCTTCTCAGATTCCCTTTTATTTCTATTCGTCGTTTTCCTGTTTCCTGCATTCGTGGGAGAAAAACATAGAGAAAGGGATATGAGTGGTTATAGGTTTTATTTGCTAGGTTAATTTTGGAAAGAGCATAGGAGGGTGAAGCTATCGTCGTTTTGGATGCAAGCTATTCAAATGACTGATGTTGCTGCGAAGGAATTTTTGCAATATTGGACGGATGAATGGTTTTTTTTGGGTTTTGGGATCTTGGAAGTTGATGTTTGGGAAACTTCTTCCTCATGTCACTATTACTATTAATATCGTTTACACTTTATTAATTGCCTGTGTTTTGTTGTCAAGTGATAATATATTAGATATGTTAAGGAATTTGGGTTGATAACAATGTACTTTATGGACTTTTTGATATTACAAGGTTCATCACCCTATTTTATGAGTTTTTCTAAGTCACCAAACCATCTTGAACTGAAAATCGAGAATGAAATAGAATTTGGGGTTTGGTCGTTTAGAATTTTGATTAACCTAGAACCTAGCTCGGGAGAACCACATGGTTTTTTCATGCTAAATTTTGTTTTCTCAAGACTAATGGGCTTATGTTGCTTGTGATATCGTACACTCATTGTCGTTTAATGTTTTTGTTCACAGGAGAGGGTATTCTATCGTAATGAACACGTGGAAGAGATATGATCTGCTAAAGCAGTCCATCAAGCATTATTCGTCATGTCCTCGTCTTGAATCAGTACATATTGTGTGGAGTGAACCCAATCCTCCTTCGGATATACTTTTAAAATTTCTGCACCACGTTGTAAAGTCCAAGTCTAAAGATGGACGACAAGTGAAATTGAGGTTTGATATCCACAAGGAAGACAGCTTGAACAATAGATTTAAAGAAATAAAGGATTTGGAGACAGATGCCGTGTTTTCTATTGACGACGATGTCATATTTCCTTGCTCTTCAGTGGAGTTTGCATTTGATGTTTGGCAAAGTGCACCTGATACGATGGTTGGATTTGTACCTCGTGTCCATTGGATGGATTCATTGGTATGGTTATCTTTTTTTTTTTTATTGAATTATTGTCCACTATCCCTGTTAGTTTTGATCGCATAATATGTTTTTTGCCTTTGCTTTTGGAGCTCAAACGTGAGAGGAAGTGTATGACTAATTTTGAATGGAGGCGTGGAGCAAGTCAATCATTTCTATTCTAACTTCATGCATAACTGCTCTGATTACTCGTAACATTTACCTTTCAAAATGTTGTTTTGCAAAATATAGAAAGCATACTTTCGTGAAAATATGGTGTGGAGATCCATTTCAATTTTGAGATGCATTTCCGACTGAAATTGAAACAACAAAAATAGCACATTTTGGATATCTTGTGTAAAATGGATCCTTATTTTGAACTTGAGACATGTTATATTTTTCTTGATGAGTATCTAATTTAAAGGGAAAGAAATATCAGTTTCTGTCATAGAGGAAGGAATTTCATCCATTAATCTTCAATCCATCTTTATACTTGAAGTGATCCTTATTGATTACCGTAATGTTTGGTCCTTAAACCTGCAAGATTTTAGTTTTCCCTAGTTTAGTTCTGTGACTGGAAAAATATGAAAAAAATTCTAAGGGTAATGTTTCAAGTTATCCCATTTGCTTGCAGAAAGATAATGAGGACAAATTTAGCTATGGTGGATGGTGGTCTGTGTGGTGGACGGGTACATATAGCATGGTGCTCTCCAAGGCAGCGTTCTTTCACAAAAAGTATTTCAATATTTATACAAACGAGATGCCGTCATCAATTAGAGAATATGTAACCAAGAACAGGTTTTTTCCCTGGATAAATAATTATTCTTTGCTTTCTTTTTAATTAGATCTCAACTTTGGTTCCGACTTTTCTTAATTCTTTACTCAATAATTGAATTTATTACCAGGAATTGTGAAGATATTGCAATGTCTTTCCTTGTTGCAAATGCTACTGGTGCAGCCCCCATATGGGTTAAAGGTAATTGATTCATATCAAACAAATTGTTTGATTTTGAGTTTTTTTTCTTATACTGATGAACACACTTTAGAACGAAACAACGCTACATTCTATAACCATTGCATAGGAATCACATGAATTATTATTTTTCTATTTTGGTTGTTTAATATTGAAGTTCCTTAACTATCTCCAAAGTGCATAGTGCCCTTGTTTTCCCGTAAATGGTCTTTTTTAGTGATGAACTTGTCTTGTATACGGACGGATTCATCACCTTCCTGACATTTGTGTGATTAAGTTGAGGATGGGGAGCCTATAAATTATACATGCATATATTTATTATGTCGAAACTGCACATAAAAACAATTTTTTAGCATTTTGCTACTTATTAATGCTAGAACTACTAGTAGTTTGCTATGTTCGTTTATAGGTATGTCAAAACTACACAAAAAAACACTTTTTGGCTTTTTGCTACTTACTAATGCTAGAACTACCAGTACTTTGCTGTGTTCATTTAGAGGTATATCCTATTTTCTCTCTTTCTTGCATGTGATAGTAACTGATGTCTTGTTAGCATACATCAAGAGGTATATCATTAGCAAAAGAAAACAGCCGTACTTTAGTCTATTTTTTGTGAAATTAGTCCTTGATTCCGTGTCCCTCGCCTCTGTGCCTGTCATATCGTAGACAGTGGGTTTACAGTATATAATGCATAATGCAATCTGAATACAGCAAGTTAACCCAGCTAGAATTGAGATGAAAACTATCTCCAACTTATTAGAACATTTATCATTTCAGTATGGAATCGAGAAGTTACAATATGGAATTTTAGTTCCTTCTATATCAGCGTAATTGCGCAGTGCAAGCATAGCTATGAATTAATCATAGTATTATTTCATTTATCTTTAATTTCTCCTGGTGTGATCACTGAAACAGTTTGACGATTCATTCTTCGTTTGACACTTATTTTTAAACTCGTGATGGAGCTGGTGTTTTGTGACATATTTTGTATTATTATCAAAACCACTGTCCAGTACACTGGTGTTTACGGGGTTAATTGGTTTTGTGCTGGGAAAGCTCATTCATGGCTAATACAAAATTGAACAATGCACTCATTATTTTCAAACTAAGGTGTTGACACATGGCACCCTTGTATACTATACGAATATTAACTTGATCGATAATGTTATTTTTCGTCACAGGTAAGATATTTGAGATTGGATCGACTGGAATCAGTAGTTTGGGAGGTCACACTGAAAGAAGAACAGCGTGCGTCAACAGATTTGCTGCCGTGTATGGGCGGATGCCCTTGGTATCTACTTCAGTTAAGGCCGTCGATAGCCGCAATATCTGGTTTTGGTGACGCTGGAATTTTGATTTCTTTGCGGTTTTTAGAAGTTCCACTTTCATCTGCTAGTTGCTAGTTGAGTTACGCCTCATACAGATCTGTATTATATTGGATCTTATACATAATTCTTGTGTTTTGCCACTAATTGATCAAATTCCTTAGGTTAATTTCTTGTATTATTGTTAAGCAATACAAGGCAGCATCCTGTGGTGCTTTTTTCTCAAAATATTAAGAATTTGATTGTACAACATTATTAGGGTTTATAACACCCGGAGTGTTGAAGCTCTATCTGAGATACAGATTTTCGCGTGATCTCATCTCCTATTTTGAATTTATATTAACAGTCAAGTAGCCCAATAGATAACGTTATTGTGTTGGAAGAATATTGGAAAATGGGATTCATACTAGACCGTAAATAATTAACACATTACATTTCACATTTCTTAATACAATTCCATATGATATATTATATAACTATTAATTAATTTCCACAAAAGAATACAAAATCATTACAAACAAGAAAGTTGACGTAGTGATGGAGAATTTCAGTGTTCATTTCAGGTCTCGAAGGTAGAAGATAGAGAGTTGGCACTTATACTTCCTTCATAAAAGTATTTTACAGCAATGGAAAAAAGATAAAAAGAGAAACCGCATTAACAATAATCATGCTACCAAAAAGTACAATCACTCAGCCACGATAAATCATATGAACAATGTCATAGCTGTGATGAATCATATATGAACAGTCATAACTCTAAGTTGTCCAATTCTTCTATAGGCAAACTATTAGCGTCTTGTCCACCAGTGTTCCAAAGGAAACTGGCGTACTTTGATAAATAGTAACTGTTGCCAGGATCTGCTTCCATTGCTTGCAGATATTTCAGTTCTGCTGCCCAAACATCCTTTCTTACCATCAACAAGAAGTCAGCATAGCGATGGAATGCCTCAGCCTCCGGTGTTTCCACCAACACCGAACGCTTGTAGTACTCTTCTGCCCTGAAAATCAATATAAAATGTATTCAAAATGATAATATAAACAGAAATAGAATACCCTGTAGAAAAGGGCTAGAGAGGAACTTCAAGATACATTTACACTATCTGTCATGTCATGCCTTCGCCCCTGAAAACTTTACCTATACCCAGAGCACTTGTCAAGCAGTACCCTCATTTTTATGTCAATATTGCAAAATGTTACTTCAATCCATTCTACAACAAAATAAATCTTCATAAAGACTCAAATGAGCTTCACTAAAACCATAAATCAAACACCCATCTGTGCACAGAGAATAAACAAGCAACAAGATTTGTTCTTCCTCTTATTCTTTTTCTCCTTCTCAATCATGAAAAGGCTAGCTAAAGAATGCAGCATCGTCTAGTGCCAAACAGATTTGATCACAAAGTTGAGAACTCACCTGTCAGTGTCATGTAAGACAAGGAATAGAAACTGTGCATAGTTGGACAACAGAAGGGAAGAGTGAGGTGTCCGGAGCAAATGCATTTTGTAATAAAGCTCAGTTTTGATATATTCCTCATAATGATCCCCTTCAAGCTCCACGGATACTGGGGCCACAAACCGCTGCCTTGTCTCGTGGTCCAAAACTTCACTCCTCCATTCCTCTTGCAAAATTGCAGCCTCCTCTTGCAAGGAATTCCACAGCATTTCCTCTTCCTCTGACAACTCTTGCTTCACATACTCACCTTCATCAGCATCAGTACCGTCTAGTAAATGTTGTACTTTGCTCTCGTTGTTGTTGGTCAAGGGTACAGCCTTTGTGATCATGGAAGGAATGATTGCCTTGATAGTGTTGTCATTCATTGAGAACACCAAGAAGTTAGCTAAGAGGACCATCACATCCACCATGAGAGTTGGGGTCTTCCAGAAAACCTGTTGGAAGAGCCAAACAAACGAAGCATCCATTTCTCTCCCTAGCTTGGCCATGACACTTTCTAAGTCTTCACCACACAGACTCTCCCTCGTTTGCAAGGCCTGACTTTGAAGCTCATGCATGATAAACATCATAGAGGAGAAGGTCTTTTTCATAGAACAGTTACTTAATTTAGTTAACTCAACAGCCTCTTTGAAACCCTCCTCCAACTGTAGCTTCTTCTTGATCATCCTGATGGACAAAGGAATTCCCACACTGTTCACTTTCCTCTCAAAGCTAAGTCTCAAAATCTCATCCCTCTCCGGCCAGCTGGGTGGCTCAGGCTGGATTCCCAAAAGAGAAGGCTTCAAAACTTCAGGCTCCGTTGTCCTAAATTCCTCAGAGGAACCTCTGCCCGAGACATTTTTGAGTTGTTTGTTTGGGGTACTATCAGAGACAGCACAAGCAATTTCGTTACCATTTTCATCACAACAACCAATCTGAACCAGATTCATCATTTCCTCGTGGTGAAAGTCATCAAAAAGTGCAGAGTAAACCGGTTTCCCTCTTTGCACCCTCAAATTCCTTGACCTATAGACCAACCCACATGGCAGAACATTGTTCCTCTCAGTGACACGCCTCAGTAGCGAAGAAGAAGCTACACGAGGTGTCTTCCATGAATCACAATAATGAGGGGTCCTGAAGTGCCAACATTTCAGATTGGAAGAGACTCTAGAAGCCATGCTCGATCACCAAGTTCTTGCAGGGATCCCAGAGACAACGAATAACAGAAAAAAAGAAAACACCTAGAAGACAATCATAATTGAATAAACCCAGATAGAATCAATCAAACTCACCCCAAAAAGTTTCTAGCTTTCTGTATCAAAAACACAATCAAATCACTAAAACGGGTAAAAAAACAAACGATGGATGAGGGGTAGGTATGGAATTTAGTGAAGAATAATTAAGAATGAAAGAGGGTGGTTCATGGGAGTTGGAGAATGGAGTCTTGAATATCGAAAACTAACAGGGAAGATAACAGATGGCAACAGAAGAGGGTACTAAATCTACTGAAAAAGTTCGGAGTTTGATGAGGGTTTTGATGATGAATGCAGAAGAAAAAAGAGAGGAGTGGATAACACGTGGGGCCTGATCAACGTGGCAATGAGATAAAGTTTGAAGATATTTATTTTGCTTTTTAATATTAATTTTCAATGGATTTTGTATGATATTTATTGATTGGTGGATCATGCTCTTTTTGGTTCAATGGTTCGTTTTGTGACCCAAATTGCGATGCGAGTCATACGTAACGGATCAGTTTGGGCACCACTTCTAAAAAGTGGTTTTGGATCATCAATAGCTCATGTTTAGCAGAGATAAGCTTCAATTTTTAATAGAGTTATTTTTAAGGATATTATGTAATCCTTTTTATGAAAGGATCGTGTATGGTGTTTAACCCCGTGAAACCTTTTAATAATGCCACATACTTTTCAAATAAAACAAAAAAAATACTTCAATACGACGGACGCTCTTCTTGAGATTGAGGTGAAAGTAGAAAATGAAAGCAAAAAAAAATAATAATGAAAAAAAGTGAGTAAAAATATGTAAAAAGTTAAATATATTTATGTATTGTTAATATATTATCTTTACTTATTGTTTTATTTTAACTAGAGAAAATAAAAGTGTTTCTACACGTATGTATACAATATATATAATTCTATTATTTTTATGAGTAATTAATTAAATATAACAATACAGTTATATATATATATATATATATATATATATATATATATATATATATATATATATATATAATTTTGTAAAATAGTATTAACATATCATGTAAGGGTTATTTTTAAAAAGAAAATTTATTTAATTATTTATTTTTTAAAATAAATAAATAAATTATGTTGTATTTATTAAAGAGTAAAATTATTCAATTAAAAGATGACGCAAAAAATATTATATTTTATTTATATAATAATATTAATAATATTATATTATTTATTTATTTTATTATGGTACAATATATAAAAATATTAATAAAAAATAAAATTGATTATATTTTCGACATAATATTTCTTTGTTTCAGCGCAAATTTTTGCATAAAAACAAAGAAAGTTTAATTTTCCAAAATATGTATTTTTGTAATAATTATAAGTCTTGATTTTCTAACTTTCAGTTATTCTTTTGTGCTCAGCAACATCCCGTCTGCAAATCCAAAAACACAGATAATTACTAAGTTCACGCTCTTTGTTTCCTTAAACAGAAAAAACTATCCTTAAGTGAAGTGTTCACGCTGTTTTCTTAAATTTAAGAAATCTTACAGTGGAATAATTTTTTTTCTTAATTTAGGAGTTTTGATGCATAGGATTTTTTTTTTTCAATTATGAGAATCATAAATTCTTAAAATTACTATTTCCACTAATGATTGAAATTTTTTTAATCGATCATAAATGTTTTCAGAAATATGTATACAAATTTTTTGAGAATCATATAGTAATATAGTATATTTACAAAAAAAATTATTATTTATCACATTAAATAATCTTAAGAGAAACGTAACATTTTTACTACACTAAATATATTTTAAACTCGATAAATTTAGATTCTCACATCTCTTAACAAAGTAATTTATGAAATAAACAATGGGGTATAAACAACTAATAAATACTATAAGTAAATTTTATTTCCTGTAAATGTTAAACATTCTCAATTTAAAAATTCCAAAAAGTTATTTATTTTTACCAGCTTAAGCATTTCTAGCCAAAAGTTACAACCAAATTTTTAAAAATACTAAAATATGTTTAAGAAATAACATATCATATTAAAGATTTTTTTCAAAGATAAAAAAAATATAAGAATCAAGTCTCTAGACACATATTCTAAGAGGAAGATAATTTTACCAAGCATACCACACTGTTTTGTTTTAATATGCAGTACACAAATTAGTCAAAGTTTTATTTTGGTATCACACGCATATTTGCTTGTTCTACCATCTTTTTAAATTGTAATAATGTATTCGTACCAGAAAAAACCAAAAATAAATGGATATTTAAAAGAAGGCTTTGCTTAAAAGGATAAATGAACGAGAGATTGAAAACAAAATAACAACTATTGACTTGTTCTCATTAATTTACTTTCTTCCTATATTTGCTGGACCATAATACATGTTTGACCTTTTTACGACATTGTAATCTTCTGTGTACAACTCACTTTTGTTTAAGAAAATTTCGTGTACTATAGCAATTTTCCTTTTTTGAACACGAAAAAGTATGTGAAGTAAATAGCAATTAACAACCATAAAATTTTAAAGTAGTCTTCGAGGATAAATTTTAACAAAGAGAAGAAGTTTTTCTTTGAATTTACAAATAAAGGAAATAAATTCTAACAAAATCATAACTGAGTATTTAGAATAGCCAAATAAAATTATTATTTTTAATCAAACAAAAAAATTGTAAGAAGTCCATCCAGTCACATGCTATATTAACGTCAAACAAAAGTGACAGTATTTTGTAATATAACGTTAAACTCATTTTTTGTCCACAAGAAGCACAATAACCTACTCATACGATATGTTATACGTATAATTTATATTTTTAAATATCCATCGAGACGTTTCATCCACACAAATAATTGAAGTCAAAGAAAAGAATTTCTTCTAGGATCATCAAGCTTAACATATAAGATTACAATACCTATAGCTTGCTACGTTGTAGAAAATTCGCCCCGTATTACATCAGTATCTGTACCCCCTTAGATTCTTCTGCTTTCACCCAATTTAAAAAATTAAATAGTCATATTTTTTATAAAAAAATAGTGATATTTTTTAATTATATTGAGCCATAAAAGTGGATAAATAGAAAGCATGCAGAGTGTATTAGATGTTATTCAAAGTTTGCAGTGCGATAAAGCTTGCATGAATGGAATCTAAAACGAACAGAAACTAATTTGTTGTAAGGTAATAGCTTACAGAGAAAAGAATATGATTAAAAAAATAGTGGAATAATATTTTACAGACGCATGTGTTTACATGAACCTATTACAAGTATGTTTTTTGGTTTGTGTGTGTGGGTAGGTTTAACTATGAAGTGAATCAAATTGAATTGATTAACGAATTTAACTACCAAGGAACTACCAAATTATGATTCTGGTTATGGTTGTTATTGTCCCAGTAAAAACCAAGAAATGTCTTGGCAGCATCCAAGCTAGGGAAATAGGTGGGTTGAAGGAATATCTGAGTTAATTCATCGGCCTCTGAGCTTCCCATCAGAAGCGTCGCAACCTGCTTGTAGGCGAAGAAGAACCTCTTCATCGCCACCTCAATCGCTTGCATACCCTGCAAAACAATAACTTTCTCCGACCCCTTCGTTTTCTCCGCGTACACCTTCATGGCAGCCTCCATCATCCCGGGCCCACCCTTCGGGTCCACCTCCACCTCCAATATCTCCGGCACCTTCTGCCTCAGATCCCTACACACCCTCGCCAACTCCACAACCTCCTTCGACCTAAAACAAAACGCCACCGTTTCGCCTTGCCTTCTCATCCCCAACTCCTTCTTCAGCCGAAGAAAATCCTCCGGATCCATCATCACATGCACGTCCTCCACCTCCGCCAGAAGCTTCCAGATCCGCTCCACCGCGTAGCACTCACTCGCCGCCTTCTCCAACGCTCTCCTCTCCACCGACTCCACCAACCTCTCCACCAACTTCCTCCCCGCCCGCGTCCAGCACTCCACGATCTGCTGCGCCGCGTGCACCGTCCTGTTCTCGTAGTTCTCCACGTGATCAAACGCCGTCGTCTCCAGGGACGGGATCTCTGTCGGCCTGCAAACGGCGTCGTAACGGAGAACCTTTTTTCCCGCGAGGTTGGGCTCTCCCAGGCCCAGCGTGTAGGTGCACCTCGTCATCTCGCATTCCACAGTGGCCAGGATCCTCCTGGCCACGTCCCTGGATCTGTGCCACGTGGCGAGACGCGGGAGCAGGCTCTCCTCGCTGTAGCTTCTTCTTTGACCCGTGACGAAGTCGTTGACGTCACTCACGGGCGCCTTGCCACGTGTCTCGGGGTTTTGCTCCTCGTCTTCGCAGAGCATGGCAATGATCTGGACCTGCGCCGTGGCGAGAGACTCCAGGCGTCGGGTCCACTCGCGCTTGTTAACGTAGGGCCTCGGGTCTGATAAAACGGTGGCGAGAAATCGGAAGGTGATTTCGAGGGCGTGTAAGGCGGGCTTTAAGATAGGCTGGTTGGGCCAATCGGGGAAGTAGTTAGAGGCCCAAAGATTTCTTAGGTCCGGGAGACGAAGGTAGTTGTCGTAGGCGGCACAAAGCGGGGACGACGCAGCGGTGATGTCGTTTTGGCGAAGGGGGATTTGCAAAGTAGGGATTGGGATTGTGTTTTCCAAGAGGGAGAGTTTGGGGGAGTTGGGAGGCATGTTGGAACAAACCATCTTTGTTTGCCAATCTAGATCAACCATGTTTGGGGAAAGTGATGTAGTTTTGTGAACGAGAGAAGTTATGATGGTGGTATTTGAAGAGATAGATTGAAGTGTATTTATACGGAGATGAGAGAGAAAGACGTGTGGACCCGGGATGGATGGAAATTGGAACGACACACACACATGAAGAACATGGAATTGGAATTTGAAAGTCGCATTTGAGTGGAATGGAAAAGTATTTTTGTTTTTAAAATAATATTTAATAATTAAATAAGTGATGGAGGAAAAATAGGAGCACATGGAGCTTATCCGTAGAAGAAAGAAAGGAAGTTGAAGGAGAAGAGGTAGTGGAGTTGTTGAAGTTGGACATTCTAATACTCGTTGAACCCCACTCTTTGGAACTAACTCCCACCATCATAGCCATCTTACTCTCTTTGCAAACACTTTCTATCCTTTTTCCACTCTTTACTTAATATCTATTAATACCCTATTAACCTTCATTAATTCCTTAAATAAATCACATTTATTAATACATTTCTTATTTAAATTCAGCGTCTTCTCATTCTTCATTCATTTCCTATCCAAATTACTCCCACTTAATTATCCACTTTCCACACGCACAAAGATTTCAAACTTGAGGGTTGTGTATTGTTAAACCTAATTTAACCACTTGATTGCCTCTGTCCCCAGATAGTTAATGAGAATTATATCAACCTCTACACAAAAAAATCATCCGTTGTGATTTCTTAAAAACAAAAAAAAAAAAAAACTTTATTTACTACTAAATGATAATTACGTAATTAATTACTCTATGATATTAACATGACTTAATTTGAGTTACTGCTTTAAATCAACACAATAATCAAGAAAATCGATAAATTAAATTGAAAAAAATTATGGATTACGAACGTCCATCTAGAAAATTTAATTATAAAATTAAGATGAATAATGAATTTCAAGTAAGATATTTCTAAACAAAAAGGAAGGGAGACAAGATAAAAATACTTAATTCTAATTTAAATTGGTGGTCTTTTAACTAGAATATTACATTTTAAAAATAATAAAAGTACAAAGAGAATCAAATAAAATATTATATATATATATATATATATATATATATATATATATATATATATATTCTGGATTAATTAATTATAATGGAAAAATAAAAATTTTATACGTATTATAGAATTAAAGTGAAAATAGTGTTATTTAAGTAATTTTTTTAGAAAAAGGTATCAGTGGAGGGAAAAAGTCTGATGCTGAAATTGTAGCTACTTCATTTTTCTCGTGCAGCTACTTTTTTTCGATATTTTCATGAAAACAAGTACATATAAATATTGGTATTTGCCTTCATTTTCACCACAAAAGTTTTAACAAGGAAAGTTTTTTTTAAGGTATTAATAAATTAGTCTTTTGCGGATTAGTTCAAATAAAATTAACAAAAATGCATGTCCTAAATGTAAATTTATTGGTGTATAAGAAGTATAAAACAGTACAAACTTTCTTATTTAAGACTTGTATTTAATTGACTTACAAGTGACCTATATCATGATGTAAAGGGAGCATGAATAAATAAATCTTATAATTTCTCTCTCAAAAATACGAGTATGGATAAACTATATACAATTAAATTCAACTCAAAGTGCATAGACACCCTCTTCTGATTACAATGAATGGCTACATTGAAAAATAGATACATTAGTAGTACCAAAACTAGTCAAAGTCTAAATATTGGATTACAATATAATATTTAAAGTAGTATAAAAAAAATTATATAATAAAATAGTTGAAACAATTGCAATATATAGAGTAGAGTAGAGGGAATCTAGTTTCACAAGATTCCTTTCCTTTCACCAACAAAACCATCTTTACAAAAGAATTGTCATTGATATTTTCTTTCATCTATATCTTTCTAAATAGTTGAGGATAATGGGAAGTTGAACATCTACCCAAACATGGTGTGGGTATTTGTTTGACTTCGATAGTCAACGGTGGCCTATCTGTGTGTCCACATAAATAAAAGAGAACCTAAACAACTAGCTATTGTGGAATAAGTTCGTGCATATTTTGAAACTTACCATAACATTACGTGTGATTAATTAACACTTACAAAACAAAACTCACTATAGTAATAGATGTATTATAAAATGTTGAAATAAAACTAAAAATAATAGTATATCAAATGATAATATTTTTATTAAAATCAAATTATTTATTAACAAACTAACATGTCAACGCCAGCTGACATATTTAAATAAAAAGGACTTTAAAAGTCAAAACCTATGTATATACTCTCCCTTTTTTTTTCTAAATAAGCCTACTTGACTAAACCTTAAATGGGTGATGAATGGTGTATCCTATTTTGCCTAGTAATGATCCTTTTTGACACCGTTTGGTTATAAAGTTGGAAGAAAGAAAAAGTGGGTTTTGATTGTAATAGAGAAAGGGGAAGGAAATTAGGGTTGAGAAGTGAGAGATAAGATGAAAGCATGTTAGGGATAATGAATGAATGATTGTGGATGATCCATGGAAAAAAGAAGGGAAAGAGATAGAGTGGAATCTGAGGGTTAGGAAGAGGATGCATTTAGATATGTTTGGATTTGAAAAGAATACGAAAGGGGGATGCAATACGATATGAACAAAACAAAAGAAGATAGTGCCATGCACTTCTTCTGTCCCATACTACTTTTTATGGCCATTGGATTCTATGTTGCCCAAAGTCTACCCCCTTCACATTTTTTTCATTCTCATCAACATTTGGATTTGTTTGATTAAAGCAAGAGTGAAAACAAGTAACACAAAATAAATTTGTTTAAATTAAATCTTAAAAAATAGATTTTAATCCTAATTCAATTTTACAAAATTAGTTTATAAAATGAGATTTATATTTACTTATAAGTTATTAAAAATTATTTTTAATTAATAAAAAATTATATATTTATAAATAATTTTATAGACTCAACAATTTTATTAGGATATATTTTAATATCATATTAAGAAGTGTATTTCAAATCTAATTTAATTATAAAAAAATATCTTAAAAGGTAAAAATTATACCTATGTATAAATTATTAAAATATATTATCTTTATTATGATTTCCAAAATTAAAAGAAAGTAAATAAAAAGTTTGTTGTAAATTTTATTAATATGGCAAAATAAATTATATATTAATATATTGAGATGATATTTTATTGATAAGGTCGTTAGCACTTTCGCATAAATGATGTATAAAATTACTGCACGTATCTTTTAAAAATTCTGACATCACCGATAAAAAGCAAACTCAATTTCATAGGATATGAATATTCTTTTGCCAAATTAGACCAATTTTTATATTATATAGTCAATTTGTTTCTTGAGATTTTGATCAGCACTTAAATCAACTACTAATTAAATAAATGATTGAATTGAAGCATGGCCTGCAATAAAAGGAAATAAGAATAGTTGTTTGGACTAATCTTTCATGCAAATGTCGTCCACGGATCATTTTCAATTTTCTTTCTTTTTTCCTTTGGCACCAGTTTTGACTTTACGCGTGCCTTTATTATTTAGAACGAAAAAAATATTTTGTCATTTAATTAAAATTTAATTAAAAGTAGTGTCATTGAAGTAATAGTTAGAAGAGTTTAAGAATTGTATGGTGTAAATTTAACTTTTTAAAAGTATTCAAACATGTCATTTGTCAGCAGCCATTGGCAACTTCAATAGGAGAGATATTATTAGGGAATTTGAGTGTATTATATTAAATGACAATAATTTTTTTGGAGAAAATTAAAGTGCGTGAATGGACTGTGTCCAAAGCCCATATCAGGGGACTTCTAGAGACAGTTGTTAATGACGTAAATGTCACCGTCTTTTTGGGAGTTCAACTTATTTTTCTAACTAAACTGCAAAAGTCTTTCTTATATCAATAACTTTTGTCATATATTTAAGAAGATAAATTCATAGTCAATGTTTTAAAAAAAATTGTAGTTGAAACGTTTTTCTTTTCCATTGTACCTAAATAAGGGTAACAAAGAGAATTTAACATTGATTGAGGTGCAATCTATGTCTCACTTATAGTGTTTCCTTTTAGTTAGAAAAGAAAAGAAAGGAAGGACAATGAAAAGAAATGGTTGAAAACTTATTCATCACAAGAAATGTAAAAGAGTCACAAAAGGGAAATCTTATTTTATTTCTTTCTTTAAAACAAATTAGAAAGCACCCAAAAAATTTTCTATAAAAAGAATACGCGTATTTCTCATCTATTGTTTGTAAAAATAGTTTATTTCAATATTTTATTTGAGTTTTTTAATATGTGATTCTTAGAAAATAATTATAACTAACCTACATAATTCTTTAAAAGGATGTAATAACATGGCTTCTCTACTAGATGACTCGTAAGCAAATAATCTATATTACCACTCTAAATAATATTTAAATTAATCTCTTCTTCAATTTTATGGTGGCAAAAAACATTACTAAATATTAGGTTTAAGTATAAGAAATGATTTACAAATTTAAAAAAAATAAATGACGAAATTCATCAACTTGAATGTATAGAGACTAAAACCAAGTTTAACGAAAAGCATAGTAACTAAAAAAATTGTTCCCACACGTGAAAGTGGTAGAAGTGAAGAAGAAGAAGTAGTTGCGTAGGAAGTAGCTGATGACGAGGAGGAGGAGGAGGAAGATGAAGAACGGTGGTCGGCGACGTTGAGGTGGCTGTGGTGCTGCGCGTGGCGAATAAAAGAAGAGGGTCTGAAGAGTGCTTCTTCCTGCACCTAAGTAGTTCTCGGAGCACCTCCAAAATTTGCAAAACAGACAAAAATATCCTTAATTTTGTATTATGCAGACCATTTTGCCCTTTACCCTAATTCTTAGAAACTCTTCTCCTTTCATTTTTGTTAAGACTGCATTTTACAATCATTTGAGGTAGGTAGCATCTATTGTAAGATTTATAGTGTATTTGAAAAGATTTCGTGTTTTGAAACTGTTTTTGTTGCAGAACCACCCATTCCGCAACGTATATACGGATCCATATACAAGTTGCGGAATGAGTGGTTCCACAACACGTTCGGATACCTCCAAATAAGTTACGGAACCATCCATTCCGCAACATGTATACGCACCCATTCTGCAATTTGTATACGAATCCGTATACATATTGCGGAATGGGTGGTTTCGCAACACATTTGAATATCTCGTTGTGTTACTTCGCTGCTACTCCGTCGGGCCACCGTTGTTCCACTCCTTCGCCGTCGTCGACGCAAACTTCCCACCCACACTACCGCCCACAACCTTACACTACCACCATCATCTCACCTTTGATCTCCTACTTCCATTTACTATTTTATCATTTCTCAAAATTAAAGATAATATGGTAATTTACTGAAGGACAGACTTAAAAATTTTCTAAATTTTGGAAGTAGCCAAGAACACGTGGAGGTGCAGGAAGAAGCACTCGGGTCTGAAATGAGTCAGAGGACTGGGTCTGGGTGTGAAATATTAGCCCAGTGGGCTTGGCCAATAAAGTGTTGCATGGTAGTTGGGCTCAGTTAGTTGAGGCGTCCACTGAAATGACACCCTTCATGAGATCTTGGAATTGAAACGAACGCACGTGCTCCGATGGCTTCCTCTTACCGTGACCGCACGTCGGAGTTCCGGTTACTGTCGGAGACTCTGAAGAAGATCGGAGGAGGGACCTCGCCTTCGGTTCAACCCGAGACTGCTCCTTCCACCTCTCACGATTCCTATTCAAGATCCGAATTCAACCGAAAGGCCTCGCGAATCGGGTTGGGGATCCATGAAACCTCGCAGAAGGTGGCGAGGCTCGCGCAGCTGGCGAGGAAATCGTCCATGTTCAACGATCCGGCTGTGGAGATTCAGGAGCTGACTGCGCTGATTAAGAACGAGATCACGGCGCTCAATTCGGCTCTCTCCGATTTGCAAGCCATTCAGAACATGGACATGGCTGATGGAAGCTACTCGCAAGATAGGATTGTGCATTCAACCGCGGTTTGTGATGACTTGAAGAGCAAACTCATGGGAACCACGAAGCATCTTCAAGATGTCTTAACTGCTAGGACAGAGGTTGGTCAATCAATGACACTTTTTGTTGTTTATTTATTTTGAGTAAATGCATGATTCAACGTTTTGTTCATTGAACAATTGGTTTTAGAATGGACAAAATGGGTAATAAATAAACAATTTCTTGTGTTTAGAAGAATATGATAGGATGTGATGTGATGCCACTGCTAGTCTCGTAAATGATACTGTAAGTGTAGATAGAGATTAGTATACTTAGGGCAGCAACAAGATAGTTAATCCTTTTGGGATTGGAAAATGTTTGGTCGAACAAGGTTGAGGAAGGTGCTGATTGTGTCTGCTAAGTTGGCTACTCTGAGTTTCATTTTATCCATGGTTAGCGTGAAACACCGTATTATGTTCTTTCCGCTTCGGCGGTTGCTGCCTACCAGGGTAGTCCAGCACTCAAGTTTGTAAGTGTCTGACAAAGTATAGGCAGAAAGTCTCGTACCCAAACTGTGGTCTGCATTTCAGCTATTTAAAAGCATTGGGGACATAGGTTGGACAAGGTTGGGTCAGTTGATATTATCATCCAATTGTGCTTGTAATCTCCTTACTGTTTTTACAGTCACGCCAGGGTGCTCATACTAACAATATGATGACATTTATTGAAATAGCGGCAAGAAATGCGGTTCTCTTGTCAGGGTAGTCGCCTAACCTTGGTAGCATTAACCTTTCTCAGGGGCATTTCCTGCCTTGTATGAATGTAGAGCAATTTGGCACCCCAGGACGGTGGCAGTTGACAGTGACATCCAGGCATCACATTTCAAGTTCTTAAGTTGGCTGCTCCTAGTTTGAACCAAGGTTAGGGTCGTCTTGTATTGGCCATTGGTGCATGGATTCGTTGGGCTCTCAATGGATCAATGATTTGTCTAGAAAATAAAAAGTTTTAAGACTGGACCATGCCAGCATAACAAACCTGCAAAGCGATATATATCCTCAGTTTTTTTAGTGCTTATCATCCATGAACTCTAGCTATTCCAAAAATGCAAAAATAATGGTGTCCAACATGTATTGAAGACTGATATGTGTGATACATTTTGATACTGATACAATGAGTATTTGTTATTATTATTTTTTTAAAAAGAAAGAATAAGAGATTACTCCATACAGCTGTACAACTCAGGAAATGGCTTCATTTCGAAAATTTGCATTAAACTTTTGTGCAGCCTAGTTCTTCATGCTCTAAGAAGAATTGGAGTATGAAGAGAAACAAAATGGATTCCTTAAGGCCATAGGATTTGGTTTATGTGCATTATGGTATACTACTAATGTTCAACTTTTATCTAGGAAAGATTTAAGATATAGTAGAGGAGAGGAGAGACAAAGTTATGGAATGTTAGTGGAGATGCAAATGGTCCACTTGATGATGCTGGACTTGAATTAGCAAAGTTATGTCTTGATGAAACAGAGTTGGAAGCTATGTTGTTTCTCAATGATGGAAATGAAGCATACTGACACAGGTAGTGTTAGGTATTGAATATTAGGCAACTTTATAGAACCAAAACTATCTGTGTATGACCAATGGTTCTTTTATGAAAATATAGGCTATTCTACAAATGGCTTGATTCATCAATTTAAAAGTACATGAACCAAAATTCTATATATCCATACTTTGTTATATACCCTACTGCCCGTACTGCGTCTTACTCTGCTACCTGTATTGTGTGATTCATCCGGGCTTCTTAAATTATCATATGACTACTATATTTTTTTCTCCCTTGTAATTAATATTGTTCATGTGCATGTATGCCCCAGAATATCAAGGCTCACGAGAGCAGGAAGCAAATTTTTTCCAAGAATGCATCAAGGGAGAACCCTTTCCAGCATCAACCAAAGCCACCTACTGAGCCGCCACCTTGGTCAAATTCGTTGAATGCACATGAGAATCTGCAACAAGAATCGGCGTGAGTAACTTTTCTTTCCCTAACAAGTTAAATTTTAACATTTGTCATTATGCTACGACATGAATAATCCTTCCCAACTTCCATAATGTAAAACAAAATTAGTGAATTTGTCTCAATGTTCAAATTGGAAAACCTGGCTCCTGTGGGAGCTACCTGTTACGATGCTTCTGTTTAATGAATGGTGATACTTATAAATTATAATGTTGTTTGACTGTGTAATTTATTTATTTAACTTTCTTTCAGAAGTCACTTTTGAATCCCTTCCCAAGTTGTAAATAATTAATACTGGGTTTGTGTATATTTATTTTATGAAAAAAATGATAGACCACTACAAGTTTAATTGCTGAAAAATAATGTATATTGATATATCTTATGCAGATTACCATCTAATGGAGCTCCTGTTAGCAATCAACTAAGGTTTGTCCAAATTTCCTTTTAAAGCTATAAGATCAAATTGCCTGTTTTACATATCTATATATCATAGTTTTATGTAAACTAAAAAGTAAAAAATATGTCCTTAAACTATAACTTCATGTAAAAAGAAGTGGTCGTCAATTGGTTTTGATGGACTATAAATCTCCGATTGTATCTATTGTTGAACTCTTTTGAGTATGTATTTATGTGATGATGGGCATTGGGTACAAGGCATTCACTAATCTTTCCCTCTTTCCACTACAAGCGCGCCCAAATATACTAGGAATAGCTTGCAGCTTTGGTACACCATTTCACTGCTAACCTGATAATGCTTATCGTTTGGGGATAACCATTTAGGTTCCCACGACAGGGGAGGCTCTGCAAACAGCCAGGGCATGAATTTCTTTTCTGGTCCAAACTTAATTGAACACCCTTCTCTCTCTTGGTGGGCTTGGCAGGTCTTGTCTGTGCTGTATAAATGAACGAATTAAACTTATAGCCCAACAAAAATAATCACATTTTTAGTAAAAGTTATTTTTATTAGTTTATTTTATTTTATGTGGTTTATGTATTCGCAGTATTCAATTGTAAACTTAATAATGCTTATTCTCTGTACACTGTTTCTTGAATCCACAACTCATCTGATTGATGATTGTCATAAGTTTACCATTGAAGTCACTTAAATACACTAAATATTTAAATGTCTATTTTTTAGTTCTTAATGCAAGGTTTTTGTATCTTACGTTGATTGAGTTTAATTTGACAGACATCTTGCCACCTGCTATGAGTAATTTACTTGGCAGTATTCCCTTGGTAGTTTTTCTAAAACAAGTAGCATAACATCTGTTTAAAGCTTTGAATATCTTTGATGTTTACATATCTGCCATTTATAATTTGCTTACATAAATTGAGCGGGCATTCACAAAAGACAATTATTTGATGTGGCCATTCAATTTAGAACTTGTTACAATCTCAATTCTTCTCCTAACACCTAACCAAGCTTCTCACTCCCTCCGTTCTTTATCTCTCGGATTTTGGAAAAAAATTGTTTCTATCTATCTACCGATTTCAAGAAAACAATAGTTACTCCTTTGATGATAATTATACTCATACTTTTCTTCTTATTTTTTATTTATTGTGAAGTATAAATCAAAAAGGGTAAAATATAAAACTTCATAGTTATTTTATTAGGATCACAAATATTTATTAAATAAAAATCTTAAAAGACAGACGAAAAGGAAGGAAAAGAGTAATTTTTTGGTAAATTTTTACCCTTTGATTCTTGATATATATCTATTACATTTTGGTTTCTACATAAAATTTTTAGAAGACACTAAAAGGAAGGGAGGGAGTAATTCTTTGGTAAATTTCTACCCTTTGATTCTTGAGGTGTTGCTTTCGGGGTATGGATAGCTTAAATTTTAGTCATGCCTAGGATGTACGTATTTTCTAACTTAAGATACAACATTTGGTTAAATTGCTGATACAGACGAAGGTTGGCTGTGGACAACACTCCATCTCAGCAAATGGAAATGTCTATGGTGCAGCAGGTTGTTCCTCGGCAAGACTACACTCAAAGTAGATCAACTGCGCTTCACAATGTGGAATCTACCATCACAGAACTCAGTGGGATTTTCTCGCATTTGGCTACAATGGTTGCTCATCAAGGGGAGCTTGCTATCAGGTTTCCTCCTTTAACTTAAATATTCTATATATTTAACTTTAATTTAAATGTCTATTTAAATTAGCATTAAATCTGCCTAACTTGCACTGGCAGGATTGATGACAACATGGATGAATCATTGGCAAATGTTGAAGGAGCTCACAGTTCTTTATTGAGGCATCTCAACCGAATATCATCAAATAGGTGGCTTCTAATAAAGATATTTGCCGTTCTGATACTTTTCCTCATGATCTTCATATTCTTTGTGGCCTAATATACTTCCACATGCTAATCATGGAAGTTTTACTTCACGGCTTGGATTTGTCTTCGTTCTTCTGTGGAGGCAAAATTACAAGAGCAGCAAAGTGTGCGGATGTATTCTATTTGCATGTAAATAGAGCTCCGTTATATGTAAACTTTTTTACATTCCCATATTCTTTGATGTTATTATAGGTGTTATTAAAATTTTCGTTCCTCGTGTACGCCCCAAATTAAGCAGATTGAGTAAGAAATATACGAGTGTTTGGCAACTGATATAAGATTCACAATATTTTTGGAAAGTGAGAGATTTTCTAAGATGCAATTAAGAGGGAGAAAGAAATATCCCGTTTCTAGATACTGTAGTGGACGAGTTACCAAATTGATGGTAGCATACCAGAAGTCTTTGTTCAGCTACCTGATCATGTAAGCCTTTTGATATTGTAATATCGTAATTGATTTTGTTCTTTAAGTTTTGTGTACAAGATAGAATTATTGTTTATTAAACTTTTTTTCATTATTCATTGGCATGCCAAAGATATTCAATATGTTACAGGATAACTTTGATATTATTTGTGAAGTTTGCAACATAGTTTTTGTGGTTGCAGGTGCTAAAATTTTTTGGCTTGCCTGTTTTGAATCTTTCCGGGTACTTGTGGGTTAAAGACGGATTCTTTGTTAAACTGATTTAATATTTCAAAGTGGTGTTCGTGTAATGTTTACTCTCTCGCTTTTTGATATAGCAGTCTTTACGCTTCATAGATAATGCACTAATTTATTCACATGAGGATGTTTTGCTTTACGTAGATAAGGATGCAGCCAAACTCAAAAAGCAGGCTATGTAAATGTTGGGTGGGAATCCACTAACTCATTCTGCAGCTATTGCTAAGAATCTCCTTTTTCATGCCAGATTTTAAGTGGGTTTAGCTAGTTCTGTTGATTGCAGCCACCTGTCTAGTTTGGTCAAAGATATTACGTTATAAAAAGGCAAAGAAAATAAGGATTTGAAAGTGTAGTCAGATTGATGTCCTGAGTTCCGACTGTTGATATTCAAAGAAAATTTAGTGGGTCACTGATTCGCACTCAAGCATCCTCGAGTAACAGTAAGCATGCAAAAGGCAAAATATTGAAGTCAATCTTACCTAGCCCAAGTTGACATGATTTGGCAGACCATGAGAATCTCCCTCTCTTTCTAGCATCTGAATTCATGTCCTTATAAATTCCACTTTGATCAGAATAGTAGAGGTAAAAAGATAAGGAAAATAATCCCAAGCTTAGCCTAAGCATTTTGATGACATGCAGAGATAGCAAATAGGAGTGTACATGACAGGGGACTTAAAGGTGATAGCACGTGTACATGACCTCTCTAAAAGTTTTCGTTTTGCTTTGATACGTTACATCATAATCTGTTACGATATCAGGCGCATTTCACTTTGAGAGGCCATGCACAGGTTCAAGGTATACAAGCTTCAAGACTTTCATTATCTTATATAAAGCATTTCCAATACACATCAACTCACATGGCTTTTTCCCTCAAATCTAACAAAGTTCACTAAAATTCTGCATATATGATGATATATTAAATTGGAAAAAATTAATGGTAACTATCATTAGGGGTAACGTGTTGCCCGTGTATTATTATTTCGTGTTGAATAAATCTATATACAACAACTAGTGGTTATGGAATAATACTGGAATGTAGGGTCACCGTTGAACTGTTATTAAATCCTTGATATATTATTTTATTCAATGAAATCTTTTAATATTATTATAGACTTGTTAGTTAAAAAATTATAAAGGTGCATATAATAGAAGATTTGATCCAAAAGTACAAGTAAAATGTTTGCCCTGAAGCAAGGACTGATGTTGATTACACCCATCAAGAAAACTTCATATTCTTCATCGCTTTCTCTGTTTCTTTTCTCGTCCCTTATGCTTCTAACTTTATGCGGAACACATTATTTACTAATTTACTTGAGGACAAGGACGCTACATGCTTTGCTTAACTACCTATAATAGATGATGTGATCTCTGAATAGTCAACAGGTGTGTGCTTTATTGTATGGTCCAATTTCCAGGTGAAAAAAAAGTGCAGTGTATGGTCGAATTTCCGGGTGAAAAGAAAAGGTTCAGTTAGGCCCTCCTTGGTCATACACTCACAACAAAGGAGCTAACAATATTTCAAGGGGAGGGATTTTACGCATTACTATTTGATTGATGTTCTTTGAGATCATGGAAAAACATTTAGTTAAATTCACTTCAGTCCTTCTAAAGTTGCTCTTAGTATCGGTGTCAAATAAAGATCCCAGAAACCACTTTTACTCTGGCAATTTGAACGTGGTTTCTGTTTTGAGTTATTCTGTCTGTCAATAGTAACAAACAACTAGGCTTCACATCAGAGTGATTATTAGTTTTGATTTACCACTAGTACTTAAATTTCCACTGACATCTTTTAAGCAAAGATAAATGTGAACTTTTTATAATGATTTGATTTTTCACAACTCTTTATTGTCCCCTCAATCAATTCTGGCCTGAGTTGAGTGGCATGATGGCAACAAGCAGTGGCTAAAAATTCATGCATTTGTTCCAATGATAGGATTAATATCTGGTGATGGGTGTCCATCAATTAGGCCTAGGAGTCTAATTCAGCGGAATCTTCCTTGAAAACCTAGAGAGACATAGCCTTGGGCAGTGCTTGAAAGTGATGCCTGTTAGATCCCCACTATAAAGCAGGGTAGAAGACTCATGAGAAAATGAATTAAGAAGATAAAAGGCCAACCCCTCACATATTATTGTGGCCAAAGTAGAAAAAAAGTTTCCATAATTCATAGGAATTGCAGTGCAGGGGAAGCATGCATAGAGTAAAAGTGTGAAACAACTGGTTGTGGTGGGATTTCAAGTGGGAATTGACCCTGAACTTGCTGTGTTATGACTCTTTATTATTTGATGGACTTTGCCTACTTTGTGTTTCACATGCATGTCAAATTTGACGTAAACGTTCCTTGATTTTGGTGCTACCATACAATTATAATAATAATAATGCTGCACCAAGAAAAAAATGGCTTCATGATGTTGCCCTGCATAGCAATTAGAAAGACTTGCTTTTGTTTAATGGTTTAGACCTAATCACGTAAGTAAAAAGTGACTCACTCTACTCTAGTAGTATCATGAATCATTATGACAATCATTTTCTTAAGAGACGTGAAACTGTACCTGAAGCAATTTAATCAACTTCCCTCATGACCCGATCCGACCTGCATGATCCACATTTTAGTGTAAATTCAACTGCTCTCATTTCTGAGGTGCATGAGGAATATTTGTTTATGCATATATTGAATCACAATGTAAATGCATTTTAATTGAATCCTTAAAAATTGATACAATGAAATCGATCGACTTGGTCATAAATTTCTTAATGGCAAGCATTAAACTGCCTGATTTATAGCAAAAGAAAATTTAAACTGACTGGTAATTATCGAAGTCAAATGGTAAATCAACTTATTATTGACAAAGTGGTGAGAAACTAAATTACTTCTCTATGACTTCATACAAAATTACTTTTTTGAATGTGAAGGATTGATACCTATCAACGTTTAGGATTAAACTCATTTTTCAATGCTAAATATCAAACTAGTGATGATAAATTAACATGACATTCAAACCAGATAATTAGTAGGCAATCTAGCTAGCAGCAAGACTCTAATAATTTGTACTGCTGAAGAGTATTATAGTTTGGTTTGGTACTACTATTTTATGAAAGGAATAAAAAAAACTATATAAAAACAGACCTTAAACAGTGACATTATTCTTATTCTCCTTCCAATAGTGTATCAGGTTATCTCCTTCACCGCTTGAGTTTGAATGCAGGTAATGCTAAGATTCTCCATGACACTTCCAACAAAAACTGCTCTCTGAATAACAATTCCTTAAACAAATCATCTATCCATGAGATGGGGGCAATCTAGTTTAAAAGAAAAAAAAAAATATCCCGAACCTCTTATATCTATCAAATTATGTGATACTAAATCAACAATTTTGATTCACAAATCTGCACAGTTAAACGTATGGTTGCAAATTTGAGTTCCTCTAACCCGACCTATAAAATTCTATTCCATTCTCAAGTTCAGCCACATACATATAACTATGTAGATATGCACACTCAAAAAGTGTTGCAACTGATACTTTTGTTCAACTGAATAGGACAATAGGTAAAAGTGACAATGGTAAAGGGTTTTGATCTTTATTCTTTACGCATCCATATAGATTTTAGCAAATTAATTTGAGCACTATTTTGGGCTATAAGTAGAATTTGTAGAGTGTAGTATGATTGTGTAAATAATATACATTTCCACTTTTCCTTTGTAATATCAAATGAATATAAAATGGTTCTTACTATTTTGGATTGGTGCTCTATCAACTCTTCTGTCATATAAGTTTCCCCTTTTTTTTATGCATTAAACAGCTCCTAATAATCAAACCAATTATAGCAATGATGAATGGGCCCAAACCCCATAATATTTGGGATCCCACATCGTAGGACCCATCGAATTCAAATCAGTAAAGCAGTGATTACACGACAGCCATGCTGCTGCAACAAAAATGATGTAGTCAATCCACATTAAACATTATTATGAAAGAGATTTCCACCCCCTTTCCTTCTAAGAGGAAAAATATTGAATGACATAAAAAATCTGCATACTCATACCATGTCCCTTTTTTTTATTTACAAAAATTCCAGTCTCAAAATGCTTTTAAGAAATATTTAAATTTATCTCAATTATAAAAACATATGAAAGTTAATAGCCAAGCTATTTTTCATCACTCTGAACTGCATCCAACAGAAGACAAGAAACAATAATATTGTTGGCCACACTAATAATGGGATTCAGCACTTAGAAGAATGTTAAGTGGGTTTGGATTTGGAATTGAGGATATGTGGACATGTTCACAATGCAAAGTTCCATGCTTATTTATAATTCTTGGTCCTACATTCATTATTATCCCACTACAAGTTTTCAAGTCTAACCATAAAAGGAATTAGCGGCATATTTAGAAGAATTCAAAACGTATATATTCTATTCACCATGATTGTTTACATTACACAAAATATTTTCTTTGTAATAGAATGCATGATTGAGCCCTTAATTAAACTTAATTGTGGGGAATAAGACCATAAACCTAGGATCCTTGTTTCTCATCTTAATAAAGGCGATGCTGAAGACGGAAAGTGAGAGAAAATTGTGGTTTAGCCCCAAAAAGTAAAGGAAGCTTGCACGTATAATTGTTTTTTTAAGGGATGAAATTCAAAAAGAGGCTTTTCACTGAAAAAGCCAAATAAATCCAATATTTTCCTTTTGGTTGGTATTTCAATTAACATAATTTTTTTCTCCTTTGTGGGTACCCCAAAAATTCCTTCCAATCATCGTTTTCCCTGCTTGAACCCTCTAGTTAGGGGTGACTAACTAGGCTATGCAGACACCGTAAGTATCAAAATTTGTGATATTGATTCTAAGCATAGATAGAAACGTGATGTTAAGGGGTGCACTTGTCTCTTTGCATGATAATAACCCTAGATAATGGACAAAAAGAATCACAAAAAGATACAATTAGACACTGAGTAAACTTGCGTGTTGATTTCAATCGACGCAATGTTTACCAAACATATATGTACTTATAGCCTTTAGTTTACAGCTTTACGGAAAATAAAGATAAGGTTGAAGCTTCTTTTAATGCGTTGTTACCTAACATACTTTCATTATTGTCACTCATAACTCATCCATTTTCCAACGTTATACATGTCTTCATAATTTATCACCTCAATAACATGGGTCTCCTATACGGTATACGTACGCTTTCCTAGTACGGTAGTTTCGTATCTTCTAACTAAGCAAAAAACAGAATATGGTGAAAAAGATACAACACTTTTTTTTTTCAACATTCCTAAGTATATGAGGGATGTTACACTTGTTATTAGATAAAATTTATTTAAATTTTGGGTTAAGTTTAATGTTAGAAATCTCAAATAAATTATTTTTTATAATTTATAAATAAATAAAAATATCATTTGAGTGGTTTTGTAAAATTGTGTTATGTTATGTTTAAAAGTCTATTTCCTAAGTTAATAATTTATCTCACATTGACTAAAAATAAGATTTTTTATAATTTATAAATAGATATAAACCTCAATTCAAAAGTGAGTTTCATAAGATTAAATTAAACTTAAATATTCCGTGAGATTATATTAAACGTAAAATTCACTTTCTAAGATTTAATTTCGAAACATTAAGTATTTAAAATGTTTTATATATAATTTTTAAAGTGATTATAAAAAAAAGCAAATACTTTTAAAACATATGTAGCGTTAAAATAGTCTAATTGAATTCACAAAATAAAATGGCCATTTTCAACAACTTAACCACCAACATTTTTCTTTCAATTAGCTTCTTTAATTAAAAGAAATTATAATAAAATATGTAAAAAATGTTGATAGGTTAGTAGTTGTACTTAGTTATATTCCTTTATTTACAGTATGTGGAAAAGATGATAGATATAGAGGATGCATATGGGTGTGTAGGAAAAGGACAAGGGAAGGGATGAGTTAAATGGGGGATTAGGTCATGATCTGAGATTCTCTTTAGGGTTTAGTAATGGAAGTAGCTAGAGATGTAGAAATTGTCCTCCACTGAGATGAACAGGGAATGGGAGAGGATAATGCTAAATTTTGTTAAAAAGAAAACAAGTTGGTAGCTGTGAAATTAATGAGATTGGAGGAAATTATGAGTGAAGAGGAAGAGGAAAAGGGAGACAAGGAGCATATTATGGAAAAGTTAGAAACTGAGTGAACCACTCAGATGGTCCCTCCAACCAAAACAAACATATCCAATGCAATGCCCTTTCTTTTTCACTCCACATTTTCTTTCTTCTTTCCTTTTTCTTCACTATTATACCAAAAACAATTTTAAGACTTTATATCTTTTCAAATATTCAATCTCATATGTTTTTTCGTACCAAACACATAATTTGTCACATGTTCGATGTGTGAAAAAAAAATATAATAAACTATTTACTGAAACAATACCAAACTACTAAAAATATAAAGATATAAATATGCTTATGTTTTATATTACCTTCTAAAATTCAAATATATACCTTCTAACGAGATATACCCTTTCTTTCATTTGAATCCATTTTCTATCTTGGATCATAATTATTTAGTTACAATTATGTTTCATCTTTATTGCGTCTATAAACTGTAAAACTTGACCAAGACTTTAACTATGTTGTTATGATTACGTTCTTCAAATTATTATACATAACTAACGCTTACCGATATTGCTCTCTCATTAATATGAAAGGAGAGAGTATATGAGTAAAAGTAAAAATATTATTGCTGCAAGAACATTTAAAAATAAAAAGCAGCAGCAGCGAATCCAAATACACTTACATGGTCTCTGGTTTATAATTGATCCACCCATAGTTTTTGTGAAAAGTACATAATGTGACTTAATTCTGTAATCAGAAATAAATTATAATTCAACACAAAAAATATGAAAATATGAAAAGAAAAAAAAAAATACAGTTGGGACAAGACCGTTTTGGTCTGTTAACCCACCAAAAAAAGAGAACCAAGTAAGTTGACCTGTCAACTCAAAGTGAATTTAAAAATTATAACTCTCACTTTGCTAGCTTACCAAATAAATAGAAAATATAAATATTTATTTCACAAAATTAATATAAATTGATAAATTTAAATAAAGTGTCTAAAGTAAGTTAATAATTTAGTTTCAATTTGATTTGAATATAAAATGTCCTATTGATATTAAATTGACAAAATTAGATAAAACGAGATAGAGAGTTGCATTACCTATAGTATATATATTGTTATAAGTTGAAAAAAAAAAACATATTATGAAATTATTTTTAAAAATAGGACAATCAAAATATTATGTTCTATATATTTTCCAAGTCCAAATCAAAGTTATACAATGTCATGTATTTTGTCCCGTGTCTAAACATATCAAACAATATAAAGACAGTTTATTATATTTTCGATAGGTCATAAAACCACATAAAACAACAACAAAAAAATGTTATATGTTGACTTAACTACTTATAATGTACTATTTTATTTGTTCTCTATTTCAATGCGTATCAAACGGTCCTATGTATAATGAAAAAGGTATATTGAGTATTAAAAAAAAATAAAAAAGACAGTGTAGCTTCTCCCATGGATTGTTTATTTTAGATTTTAAATTATTTGACCAATTAGTCAATAAGTTCATTTAATAATATATTTATGTAATAAAGAATGTTTTCTGTTGCCCTTTATATAAGAAACAAATGGTATCTTCTATTGCAAAAATGTGAAAATGGTATTATTTTTTCAAGCATTACTTGAAACAACCGTTACAAGTTTTATAGTGGATAAGGAACCTTCCAATTTTATCCTTAAAATTTGGGCTAAATATGTTTTTATTCATGTATATTATTTACTTTTAGTTCATATGCAAATATTTTTTAATTTTAAATTCCTAATATTTTTTAATAGATCATTTTTAATATTTATTATCATTAACTAGAGTTAATTTAACGCCAAAAATATAAAATAAATAAACAATATAACTGAAATAACAATAAATACTACAAGTTATAATCATTAGGTTTTTTCATATACATTATTTAAATAAATAATGCAATTGATATTTAGGATAAATAATGTATTATATATATTATTTTTATCTTTTCATTTAATAATTTAATTTTAACATTTTATTCATGAAAGTGTAATTATAATTCACTTGAAGACTTATAATTTATTTTCTATATATTAATTTTAAACGATTTTAAAATAATTGATTTTGTAATAGCATAAATAGTTATTTAATCTCTAAAAACAAAAATAATATAATATGTTTATATTTTTAGAATTCCTAATTAGAATATGTTAAAATTATATGTAATATAAAAAATAGTTATTAATCTCTATTTTTATCTTAAAAATTAAAAATTAATATTCAATAATTTTATTTATAATATTTAATATATTTTGGTTATTAATAGTTCTTTACGTGTAAAGTAACAAATATATAATAAAAAAATAAAAAATTGTATATGATAACATTTTATAAAAATAAATAAATATTATTTTAAAATAATATAAAATTTATTGTTGATGATATACTTGATAGATTATATGTGATTATTTTATGTCTGAAAAAAATTTAAATATATTACTTAATTAAATTTCACAATTAAAAAAAATATAATTGCTTTAATTGAAGTTTATTCTTTTACACTCAATTAGTTATAATTAATGATAACGAGTAAAAAACAACATTAACAAAATACTGAATACTTTAAGTAACAACGAAAATTAAAGCGAATAAAACACGGCAGGTAATAGTTGCAATCACTTCAAATATATCCGAGCTAATTATTTGAATTTAAATTTAAATGGTGTAGGAATAAAAAAAGAAATATTACTATTTTTTATATTACATATGATTTTAATGTATTATAATTAGTTTCTTTAAAAATATAAAACATATTTCTTATTTATTCTTTTAATCATAAATTTTATGAAATATTTGGTTTTTGAATTATTTATAAGAAAATCCCTTAATCTTTTTATTATAATTGATCCATATAACATTTAACTTTCGTAAGAATAACTATGGCACAATCATCTTAAATAAATAGCAAAATCCTCATCTATCAACTTTTTAATATTATCGTTTATTTGATTTAAATTATTATTAAATCTTGAATATCTTATCTACAATACTTCGTAACTTTACTTATACACATTCATTAACATCTGTGCAAACATAATAACAATTCATCCTCAATTCGAACTAAACATTTATTAATCTTAGCCAACGTTTTTTTTTGTTATCTTTTATTTTCTTATAATATATATATATATATATATATATATATATATATATAATAAGTATTAATTATTTAAGTTACAATATTACAACACACTTGTATCCTTCAAATACCACAAATTCACAATACATAAAAGTTAATATTTTTAATTTTTAATTAAAAAGGGCCAGTGGACCATAAGCTTGCTAGGTTGTCAGGTCAAAGTAGGCTACTACATTGAAATTTGAAGTTTGATGTAAACCTAAGTTTTACAAATTTCACCATAAATAATTAATTAGACTATTCTCATCAAATATTTATATTTAATATAAATTAAAAAAAATGATTATTAATGCATATAATCAAATATATAAAATCTTTACCAATTTTATATAAAAGAAATTGTATAGTTTGAAAGTAATCCAATTGCAAATCATTCTTATTATTCATTATATTAAGTGACATCATTTCATTTTTTATTTTAATGAATTTTTTCTACACCTAAATCTGGTATTTTATATAATAAGTTTCTCTATTAGTGTATTTGTAATATGATCCAGAAGATAGTGAAACAATCTTACTAAGGTTATGGTAATTGAAACTAGATGTATATTACGAGAGAATTAAATCAATATAAAATTATTAGTGTTCTTCTCTTGTATCCCTCATCTTATTTTGTATTCTTTGTATTTTATTGGATTGCAAGTAATTTTAACTTGTGTTTTGTAATAATCAGTCAAGTGATTTTATGAAGTTCTATTGATCTAATAAAAAGTTTTTCAAAAAGAATACATTCTTCTCTTAATTGTATACAACTTATTTTTATTTGCTATTGACTTCAGAATTGGTTTTGATAGTCATTCAAAGTCTTAAGATCCTAAATTGGATGAATATTCTTCAAAATTTTGTTGAAGGTGCTTTGATTAATAAACTTTAATTGTTTTACAAGAGAAAACTACTATGGAAATAAAAATAAAAAATATTTATTAAATTAGTTGATAAGGGTGTGAGAGTTAGTAACATTATTTTCTTAGTCCTGATTCTAACTCTTGATAAATTTTACTGTATCTCTATTTGTAGGAGTGTTGAAAAAATATGGAATGTTATTGAAAGACAAGAAAGAATGTTCTTATACAATAATATCAGATTTTTAAGATAAAACATTTATGATGTGTAAAAAAAAGTCACTTATATAATGAATCATTTATTGGTCTTGAGAAAAAAATTTAATAGAAAAAGAAAAACATAAACAACACATATTTTAAAACTTATTCTAAATTAGTAAACATTTTTTTAATAACAACCTTAAGTTATCTATGATAACCAAACATTGAATTACCATAAACTACAATCTTTTAAGTCAATCAATATCAATGTGAAGGTTATCATCTACATCAATGTGTGACCTTTGTTAAGAGAAAGATGTTTTTGTATTTTTTTTTTAAATTTTTAAGAAAGTAATCAATTATTTACTTTTTTTTTATCCATGGTTATTCGCGTGTTTTATATCAAAAGCCATAAATAAAACAAAAAGTTTTTAATTTATGTACATTTATCTTTTTCTACAACGAAACCCCTTCTCAATTATTTTATTATATTTTCTCTTATCTCAAAGAAAATTATCATTTTAGTTTTTTGTAAATTATACAATGACAAAAAAAAAAAAATCTTAAACAGCCATCAACATTATTAACTTGCTTTCTGAAAAACCATTGACATGATTCATTTTCATTTGAAACCAAAGACTCAAATCTCCTGTATTTACAAATAGCCAAATAAATATATAATTTTTTCTCAGGACCAGTGTATTTTTGGTTTCATTTTCCATAAACAAATTTATTCATATACACAAAAAAAAGTAAATGATTTGTAATTTTTCTTTTTACCATGACAGACAGTGATCCTCGTACACAAACATGAGGCACCAACCAATTTTCATAGACTCCACACAGAAACATACGCAGAAGAGAGACATGAAGTAGACACTATAAGAGAAGCGAAACCAACATCTATGTATGTGTTTGTGAAGAATAAACCAAAGAGTTATCATAGCAGTCCTTCCTTTCCTTTCCCATTGCTCTCTTTTCATTTTTTTATTGTTTCTTTTAATCAAGTTCCAAGCAAGCACACCTCCTTCTTCCAAGTTTACTCTCTCAGGTGTACTTCCTTTTTGTCAGATCTCGATCCTCCAAACTCAACCCTCTTCACCACCAACGATCATTCTTCCTCACTTGTTTCTTACCATCCCAAGACAACCTTTTTCCCTTATTGTCTCCATTTCTTGCTTGCTGGGTTAGTAATAGTATCTTCTGCATTGAAAATTCCCACCTTCTGCCAATTCCTTCCTCAGAACCCGCATTTAAGAGCTTCACTCACTCACCACCTTGAGGCCACCAGGTACTGCACAAACCCATATTTAAGGCCTGCCACTCTTGTAATTGGAGCTTTTTGTACAGAGTTTAAACACTTCAAAAATACCAGACCAATCAAGAGCTGTTACCGTCTCCTCTTTTTACCTAAAAAAGTAAACTTCCCTGCCACTCACACACACACACTCATCTATATTACCATAAAACCTCTGTTTCCTCTGTTTTCGTGCTATAAGAGAATACTCTCACCTATCAACATTGACCAATATTAGGTGAGTACTCTTTTTTTTTTTTTTTTTTTTTTTTTTTTTCTATATGGTTTGGTTTCTTTCATGGAGCAAAATCTCTTTTGTTTTCCCTTGTCAAATTGTCTGACTTTCTTCACTGGGTTTGGTAAATGTCTAGCTAACTCAGTGTTTGATACACTGTATGTGATTGTTTTCAGGGCTTTCTTCGTATTATAATAATCTTGGAACAATGTTACCCCAGAAGCAAGGTGAAGAAACCATGATGTCAAGCCTCAATGAAACTGTTGAGCGTGAGGAGAGAGAGGACGAAAAGGTGGGGGCTTCACATTCCGGTTTGAGAAGCCTTCTGTGGCATGGTGGATCTGTTTATGATGCATGGTTCAGCTGTGCTTCAAATCAGGTAACAAAAAAAATATGAGTCCATGGAGTGTCACTCTCGTCATTGAAACTTGGATTCTGCAAGAGAATCTGGTTTGATTATGTTTTTGGTTTTGTGCTTTGCAGGTTGCGCAGGTTCTGCTAACACTGCCATGCTCTTTCGCTCAGCTGGGAATGCTTTCTGGCATCATATTCCAAGTCTTCTACGGAATAATGGGAAGTTGGACTGCTTATTTGATTAGCATTCTGTACATCGAGTACAGGAGCAGGAAAGAGAAAGAGAATGTCAACTTCAAAAACCATGTCATTCAGGTTGGACAAAAAATTAAAACGAAAATAAAAAACTTATTTTTTTTTTTTTTTAAAAATTTGAAAACTTTGGCCTAATTTCATTTTTGCAGTGGTTTGAAGTGCTGGAAGGTTTACTAGGTCCATACTGGAAAGCCATTGGCTTGGCCTTTAATTGTACTTTTCTCCTCTTCGGATCTGTCATCCAGCTTATAGCTTGTGCAAGGTATGAATTTCCTTTAGTCAAGGTAGATAGAAAACTCAAAAGCTTTGAACTTGTAGCCAAAATAACAATCAAACTGATTTTTAAAACCTTGGTTATGGTCTTGATTTGATTAGATAATTGAAACTTTTGTTGATTTTAAGAGGGTGTTTTTTGATCTGGGGTATGCAGTAACATATACTACATAAATGACCACTTGGATAAGAGGACCTGGACTTACATATTCGGAGCATGCTGCGCCACAACAGTGTTCATACCTTCATTTCACAACTACAGGATTTGGTCTTTCCTTGGTCTTGGCATGACCACGTACACAGCCTGGTACTTAACCATTGCAGCCATCGTTCATGGCCAGGTAAGCAAGACCAAGTACAACGGTGTTGATTTCTTCTGTGGGGTCTCTCTTGTTAGAAGTCGTTTGATCATAATAACTTGGTATAAAAAAAAATAAGAACACTGTCTCTCCCTCTTTAATTTTGCAGGTTGAAAATGTGACTCACACGGGCCCCAAAAAATTGGTTTTGTATTTCACGGGAGCCACCAACATTCTCTACACTTTCGGCGGGCACGCCGTCACAGTGTAAGACCCCATATTTTTTAATATTTTGCTTGCTGAGTTAGACAAAACAATGATGATACTTTTCTTTATTGTCTTTAGACAATGAAACATCAAGGAGAGTAGAAGTTTATTGCACGACCACTTTCTTCAATTGCAGCTTTTGCCTCCATTCTAATGGGGCCGTAGAAAATAAGACAAAACAGTAAATCTGGCACTTTTGAGCAACCATTAAACTGGTGTCATGGCCTCTCAACTTTATCCATTCAATTCATCAATCCATACAACTCCAATACCCAAGTACAATAACTCCACTAGTGACATTTTACCAAATCACATGTACCATGTAGAAGGAGTGGACAATTATTTTACCAGCATTTATGCAATACAATAATCATGTATGTTTTGTGTTATTATGCATATTGAATATCTCACATTTGTTAATATTCTATTTCCATCATTCAAGAGGAATTTCGAGCAATGGGGCCATGGAAACAAGTGATCAGTACGGAAATGCGCAGTTCTTTATGTGTCTTTGTTTTAAATATTCTCCTGTGTACAACTTGTTTCCTTTTCTAACATAATTTCAACCTTTTTCGGGTTAAGCTAGCAGTCTATTTACCCAAAAACGAAAAAAAAAAGGTACAAAGTGGGTTAGAAAACAATTCTGATAACGCATTTGGACATATCTCAGGACTGACAAACCGAATTTCATTTTGGACTTGGAGCATATTTTTAGAAATGGAAGGAATTGGTTTGATATTGAGATGAGAGCATCTGGGTCATTTGGTTGCGGATGGTTTTAAGTTTGTGTTGTTGCATTATGCACTAACGTGTGGACCCTATGATTGTTACAGGGAAATCATGCATGCAATGTGGAAACCTCAAAAGTTCAAATATATCTATCTTTATGCTACTCTTTTTGTATTCACACTCACCCTACCATCTGCCATTGCCGTTTACTGGGCCTTTGGTGACCAACTCCTGGACCACTCCAATGCCTTCTCTCTTCTCCCCCGCTCTGGTTGGCGTGATACAGGTGTCATCTTAATGCTGATTCACCAGGTCCATGCACAATTTTTCCCTCCCCTCAAAATACCCAATGTTTAAAGACTTATGTTATTCATGCAACATTTTATGTAACAATATATGATGTGTTTACAAACAACATTTTCTTTTAAACTAAGGAAAAAAAAATACTTGTTCAGTCTAAACAGCTGGAGAGAGAGAGCAAAAATAAAAGAAATTTTATAAACTGATGGGTTTTATTTATTATGACAGTTTATCACTTTTGGATTTGCTTGCACACCATTGTATTTTGTGTGGGAGAAAGTGATAGGAATGCATGACACAAAGAGCATATGTTTGAGGGCACTTGCAAGGTTGCCTGTGGTGATACCAATATGGTTTTTGGCTATTATTTTCCCTTTCTTTGGCCCTATTAACTCTGCTGTGGGGGCTCTTTTGGTTACTTTCACCGTCTATGTCATCCCTGCTGCTGCCCATATGCTCACTTACAGGTCTGCGTCTGCACGACAGGTAAATAGTCCAATCCATTCATATCTCATCTTTGTTTTGTACCTAATCCCTGTAACTTCAAACTGGCCTTACTTAACACATTAGATTTATGTAAAATCATAAAGGTGTGGCCATATATATTCACGGTTTAGACTAGTACTGGTCAATCTGGGTTTTAATATATACACTCTATGCACAACTTGTAGCTAACCTATGTAACAGTAAGAAACATTTAATTAGCCATTCTGTTTTCTTCCCTACCGAAAGGCTAAACATATTGTATAATATCGTGAGGGTATGATTTCAGCTCCATGATTGAACTTGGAAGAAGAGACTTCCCAAGTCACTGGCAGTATTTGACCCCTACCCCACTTGTTCTATTTATTATTCGAATTGAAAATTTATGAGACACTATGGGGTTGGTTCTATTTCTTTGTCATTAAGTTATATGCTAGATTCATACTATACTACCCCGTGATAGTATGCTAACCAATGTCCACATTTCACCAGTGAGATGGGCCATGGCTAACCTAACTCTCTCAAATTACTATACCTTGTATTCACATTACTGTTCTTAACAGATGCTCATGATAAGTCAGCAACTTATTACAGTCAAATAACAGTAACACTACTTTTTGTCTTATTATAATGCTTGAAAACTCATTGAGAGTAGATTAATCATGAAAAACTTCTATAACTATTTGTTGGATATCCAAATATCAGTCTACGTCCCACACTAAAGTTTTCGATTGAAGCTAGTGTCATTCTCTTATATGGGTCCTACTCTTGTTTCATTCTTGTTTGTCTTTTTGGTGTTTTCCCCATGATTTACTCTTGTTTCATTCTTGTTTTATTCTTGTTTGTCTTTTTGGTGTTTTCCCCCGTAATTTTCCCACTACTATTAGTTTTCAGAAGGTTATATTTGAACTGTGAAATCAAACACCAAGATAACATTTAACAATTTATTTATGCTATGTTTTCAGAATGCTGCTGAGAAATTGCCCTTCTTCGTTCCAAGCTGGACGTTAATGTATGTGATCAATGCATTTGTGGTGGTGTGGGTTCTAGTGGTGGGATTTGGATTTGGAGGTTGGGCTAGCATGGCAAACTTCATCAAACAGGTTGACACATTTGGACTCTTTGCCAAGTGCTACCAGTGTCCCCCACATAAAACAGCAGCTTCCAACCAAACACAGCATCACTGAAAACTATATATGTTCTTTTGCATGATACATAGAGGGACACATCATCATCTTTCCCCTTGTGTATTTTCCCTATATCTCTATATATATTATGCTAATGCTGATGTTCCCATGTGTAGCAAGGCAACACTCTTATATTTTCTTCGCTTTTGAATCATTTTGGATAATCGTGATCATGAACTATATTTAGCTTATATAGGCATTGTTGTTTGGCAATTGGATTATAGCAACCTCAAGTATAGCGTGCATGTTTCCAACTATACTTCTCTTTCCAATATAATAATTTTTTCCTCTTAAAATGTCGAGAGTGTTATTAGATCATATATGTTGCTTCCAATATTGGTGACTTAAGTTCAGTTCCATTGTGTGTTTGACTAGTCAAAATTGGAATTTGATCGGCACAAAAGAAGGGAATCCTGAGGTGTATGTATGACTTGGAAAGTTTTAGAGTTTCTGTGGGCAATAATTGAGGGTTTTGTAAAGGCTTATTTGAGTTTGGTGTTTGTACCTTTCACCTTTAGCTATATTCCCCGCATCTCAGCCATTGCTTATCTTGACCTCTCAAGTTCAACATGTTTTAAAGTCTCAAGAGTCTTGTTTAGAAATATAGAATCTTAAGGTGAACCTTCAATTGAGGAGGAACAGTAAAATTCTCCTCCAATTCTGTGGCAATGACATGATTTTTCATTGTTTCCATTGTTTTTTTTTTCGTATTATTGGATAGAACTATCAAATGTGCTCATACTCATCAAATGGTATATATACACACACTGTACAGATAAAAAGTATAAATTTGATACACACTCTGAACTAAATAAAAATATACTTTAAAATAATTATCCTATATAAGTTAGAAATTTTCAATATATAACTTGATAATTGAAGGAGTGTATAACTTTTTCTTATAGTACTATATTCTAATAATATTTCACTAAAACATGACAACAAAAAAAATACAATTTTTTCGGAGGGGGATTTTGCAATGTCTTTTTTTGTGTACTCATGCGCAAGAGTTTTGGAGGGTGTGTTGGATTCATGGGACACTGCAAAGAGTGACGAGGGTGTCTTGGAGTGGCTTAAACATGCAACTAAAAGTGCAAAAATTAATGTTTAAAAACTACTCGAAATAATCACTATAATAATTAAATAATATGTTAAATAACATAAAAAACACAATTTTTGTAATATTAAAAGCCAAAAATAAAATACAGTTTTGCAGGTTGTTACATTTAAAAACATATATAAGTTATATTTTCTAAACCCTAAATTTTAACAATGTAAGTTAGAAAAACGTATTTTAGGTTAATTTTTAAAAAAGTTAAATTAGTATTGTATTAAATTGTGTTCAAACTGATTTTTAACCAACTTTTTCATTCTGACTTACTGGTGTTTTTCATATTGATGATATAATTAGACCAACATCTAAGTTTTTCTTTTAAAAAAATAAAATTTTAAAAATAAAAAATAAACTTAACTTTTGTGTAATTTAAAATTAATTTATTCAAGTTAAAAATAAAATATTGGATAAGTTATTAGAGAGTTTTTACAAGTTTACATATAAACTAATTTTATTTTATATATAAAACTAAATTTGATTTATGAATAAGTTCATTTTCTTTTATTTTTTGAAAAATTAAGAAAAACTCATCCAATTATATTCTTAATTAATGATTTATTTGAACAATCGCGATTAATTAAACCAGTCTTTTGGTCCATTCCAAAATGCAGGTAGCACTTCCATGACTGATTCTACCTGTATTTCCATATTGACTTTCTGCACCTCCATAATTTTACATATTTTCATTTTAACTTTGAGAAAAAGACGAAAATATCCTTTAACAATAATTTTTTTTCCTCTTTACGGATTGTACAAACCGTAATGTAATTAAAAAAATATTGTCATTGCGGATTGTACAACCCACAATTATTTTTTTTGCATTCCGGGTTGTACAAACCACAAATATAAATTTTTCTAAATATATTGCGGTTTGTACAACCCCACAATGCATTAAAAAAAAACCCGTGCTCTTTGTACAATCGGCAATGCATTTAAAAAAAATTAATATGTGTGATCGGTAGCACTGTCCAATCATGTAATTAAATGAAGAGTCTATTTTGCCTGCACGTTCTCATTTTAAGTTCCAACCCCCCATTTTAAATGGAGAGTCTATTATGCTCCTTTATGCCCATTAAACTCTTCTGCTGCTCTAAACAAAGAGTCTCTTAGATTGTTATAACATTCACTCCTCTTTCTTCATTAGTTTCATTTCAAATTCAATTAAAATAAAACTAAACTAATTAAATTAAGGCAAATGATGCAAATTAAGAGTATCTGTAAGTTCACTTTTTGATTGTAACTAGGTTCATTTCAAATTCAAATAAAATAAAACTAAACTAATTAAATTAAGACAAATGAAGAGTCTTTTTCAAATTCAATTAAAATAAAATAAAATAAATTAGTTTAGTTTTATTTTAATTTAATTTTAGTTTAGTTTAGTATATGTAAGTCACATCTTTTTTTTATAGTTACAATCAAGAAGTGAACTTACAGAGACTCTTCATTTGTCTTAATTTAATTAATTTAGTTTTATTTTAATTGAATTTGAGATGAAACCAATGAAGAAAGAGGAGTGAATGTTTCAACATAACAATCTAACTCTTAGTTTAGGGCAGCAGAAAAGACTCTTCATTTAATGGGTATAGAGGAGCATAATAGGCTCTTCATTTAAAATGAGGTTGAAACTTGAAATAAGAAAAAGCATGCAGGCAAAATAGACTCTTTATTTAAATACATTTAGAAAAATTTATACTTGCGGTTTGTATAACCCCCCATAATGTAAAAAATGCAAAAAAAAAAAAAAATAATTGTGGGTTGTACAATTCGCAATGATAATATTTTCTAATTGCATTATGGTTTGTACAATCCCTAAAGAAGAAAAAAAATTATTGTTAAAGGGTATTTTCATCTTTTTCTCAGGGTTAAAATGAAAATATGTAAAGTTATGGAGGTGCAGAAAGTCAATATGGAGGTGCAGGAAGAATCAGTCCACTTCCATCGAAGTCAATTTACATAGATAATAATACTTTATTTTCTGTACTTTTTTTTTTTACATCATTTTGCCTGTTTTGTTATTTGTTGTAAACAAAATATATATTCAATTAAGTTTTATGATAGAAAATAATTAAGATGACCAAATCTAAAAACAACTATTTTTTAAATAATTAATATTTTAAAGTGATTGTTGTGCTATCCATATCAACTTATCTTATTTTCTAAAATAAAAATAATAATTTGCTATATAAAAGACGAAACTAACTCTCTCTACACATCAGAATCCTATAGTTCTTTATGCTTTCTCTCTTAAAAATCTATTTTTCCTCTTACTTGATATTGAAGATCTAAAGCCCTTCATCCAACTTCTGGTGTAGGGTAGAACAAGTTTAGCGGGTCAACATTTTTGGTTTAGGTAAGTATCAATTTTTCTTTATTTTTAAGCGGTTTAGGATTTCCAAAAAAAAATCTGTGTGCACCTTTTTAGCAGGTAGTCTTAGACGTTTTGGATCCTTAGGGTAGGTTCAGATCATTGATTTGAAATTACTATATATGGGACATTTTGTTTTGAAAATTAAAATAATGAATAGTGAATGTATCTTGTGTGCTCTGTTTTTGGTTTTGGTTGTTTAGTTGAAATATTTAGTCTATTTTGATTCTATGAGAAATTAAAAGTAAATATGGAATTAAATACTGATTTATGGTTCTATGTAGTGTCATTAGTTATGAAGTGACGATTTAGAAGAAATATTTCATAGAGAAAGAAATGTAGTTATAGTATTATAAAGAGATTTATCCTTACTTTGTAAAAGGGATTGTAAATTTTCATGTATGCTTGTAGCTTGATTGTTGCTTAGAATGAATTATTTTGCTTATGTGTTTAGTAAGTGCATTTAGTTTTGTTCATTTTGAGTTGATCGTAGTTTTCCTAAATGGGATATGAAAATATGTTAGTGGCAATAAGGCCGTGAATGGTTTTTGAACCTGCATACTTGTATTATTACTGCTTGTGTAAACACTGGTATTTATAGCTTATTGCTTAAAGTTTTCCATCCTTAGCATTTGTGAAGCAAGCTTATTATGAGACTACTATCTGCGTATATTATGTTTCAATGATTATTGATGAATTTCTAATTGCAGACTCATTTAGTCAAATGCTAAGTGTATTACCTTACCTTTATAACTAGGCCTTTGTTATCTGACGATGTTAGACAATTTAGATTTTTCTCAACTTTGATGGATGGAATGGAATGCTATGTATTTGTTTAGATTAAAATAATTGAGAGCAAACTTTTCTTAAACATTGAAAACTATAAGTTATTTTTTTCCTTGTTATAATGTGTTATGAGTTTAACAACATTTCTATTCAATAATTTAGTTATGGTATAACATTAAGGAATGCTCAAAGAAGTTATATAACAGTAAAATTTTGTAAGATTTTTGGATGACTAAAATGGTGAAGCATCCCTAAACCACTACAGGACTTCAATAGCAACATTATTTTCAATAAGAGCTAAAATAGTGTTTTTCACATGTCATGACATTCTTATCATGATTTAGATAAAAGCAAAATAAAAATAATTTCTAGCACTAAAGCAACATTTTTGTTTAGAGTTTTCTGGGTATAATTGCAAAGTTTTATCTAACTTAACCATCTTCTTTCATTTTTTGTATTACTATATTTTTCTTATGTCTGATTGATGGTGATTGTGTATATAAACTGTGTAGTCACATTGTTCGTTCATGAATATGTTTTAAGAGACCCCTCTCTCCCACCAATTTTTAATGTAACTTTCCATTTTAGTTAAAGTATTAGATTTAATTCATGTGGATTATTATATCATATCAATTATATGTAAATAGAGAAAACAAATATCTAGCTATTAGATAGAAATTCTCTTTAATCACTTTATTCTCTAATTACAAATAAAGTTATGTGTGTAGAATAATACACACTTTCAGTAAACCCTATAAGGAAAACAGGATGTTGTGCATATTTGTGCTACTTCACTAGTTCTTATTGTAGAAATTCTTACTTTTGATGTGAAAATCATATTCTATTATTTGGAATTTATTTAGGAAATCCTATCATGAATTTATCCCTTTTCAAGATAAGTCAAGACTTGTATATATCATATTGTATGATAGCTTATAACCTGGCTGTTTTGTTCACATATGTGCAATCTGTTTAAGAACTTGATTCCAGGTTTTTTTCCTAATGGATAAACAGAATTGTAATAGTTTATTTGTATTTGTGATCCTCTTTTTCTTAAATGATTTTGACTGTAATGTAATTGCTATTAACATCTGCTCTTAATTTAAACCTCAAGTTTTTGCAAATTTAAAAAACATATAAATTTTAAGGTAGATTGATTCTATTTTGTTTTTGTTAAAGCGTAAGGAAATACTTCATATGATGAATTTTATCTTTTAAGAATCTAGTAAATGTTTTATCTATTCAAATGATTTTGATTTATAATAATATCAAGACTCTCAAAAATTATGTCAAAAAATGAGGAGAGAATTAAAACAAAAACTATGTGGAATAAAGTCCAAACTGATATTGATTCTCAAAGATTATGTCAAGTCTTACTAATGTATACAAAGAAGAAAATAACATCAAATTTTATTTTTGGCATGTATATGTTTTGAAATGTAAATTATATATTTTTTTGAATTAAAATTTTTACACATAAATAAATTATTTCATAATTAGAAGAGGTAGGGGAAGATTTTAGTGGTATTAGATTTTTGGATCACTAATCAAAATAAGGTAATAAAAATAATCAGTCAAGTCATTTTTTTTTGTGAAAAATATTTTTTAAAAATTTGATGAATATTTTATGTTGGTATCATGGTAATTAAAAAAAAACATGATTTTTCTGTCCTTCATCTTTTAATTTATTTGTTGTGTAATGCATTATGCTCATTATTAACATTTTGTGTTATTGTAAGTGTCAATGATAATTTGAAAGAGAGAGTAGAAACCTATTTGTTTGCTTTCTTCCCTACTTAAAATGTTATTATACTAATTTTGAATATTTAAAATATAATTTTTCATATTCTTTAGACTGTGACAATCATAAAATATAAAAGCTGTCTTTGTTTCTTGGATTTTTTTTTTCTCAAACTATACCCATTTAAAAAGAAAAATACTAAAAAAAATATCCCTAATCTAATTCCTAAACTAGGACAAAATGATTCTATATCATAAAATTTCTGCGCGTCCCACAACTGCATGAGCTTAAATTGCAACTGGGAAAGGACTGAACTCTTTTCAACAATTTCCCCCTTATAGTTTTCCTGTCTGTTTCCTATTTTCTGAAAATTTTCCCATTCTGAAAATTTTCCCATTCTTAGTGTATTTTGATTTGTCTGCTGCACAAGAAGAATAGTGGTAACATGCATTGATCCCTGCCACTGCCCATATGCTCATTTACTTGTCTGCTTCTGCATGACAGGTAAATGGTCCAATTCCTCCATATCTCATCAACTGCTTTTACTTTGCATATAACAAATTCCTTTCAATCCTCTATTTATTTTCTCACAACCAATCAAAGAAAAAATGTAGTGGTGTATATTTTTGTTGTTTTGTTCACCTTGATGAGTAGTGTACATATATGAAACCTTTTTCCCTTCCATTTGATCGACCGTGTTCCTTTCCTCACCAACTCAACTAGAAGGAAAGAAGGAGGCTTGGAAATGGTGTCAAGAGCACGAGAACCCAAAAAGGTCCTTCATTTCACGCTTTCTGTTCATTCTCCCCTATGTCTCATACTCCTTATTTTTTTTTTAATACTTCTGTATTTCTTTGGTGTTATGTTTATCAAGTTTTGTTTTTTCTTTCTTTTGTTTTAATGTGTTTGTGAGTGTTCCCTCTCTTAATGGTATTTTCTTTTGTCTCCAGAAGACAACGGGTACCACGCGCATGGATGCTGCCCTGGACGCAATGCGCCAATATGGATTTGGGATAAAAATGACTCGAGAAACGGTTCAGGAGCTTCTGGATGTTGGTTTTCTCTTCTCTCAAAGATTTAAACGAAAAAAGTGCTAAATGTCTCGTTTTTATAGTCTTGGTTTTCTTTTAACCTGTGGGGTTGGATGGGTTTCTTCAGGTGTATGGGGGAACTCAAGGATGGCCCTTTATTGAAGAGACCTCGTACAAGCTCTTAACCGAGACCATACTTAGCAAACAAGAAGCTTCTGAAGGAAAAGATGAGGTAAAAAATTTAGCTTGAATATACAGTTAATGAATTTTGGGAAAGATTCTCTTGAATGTTTTTTTCATTAATGTTAAGTAATGTGTACTTTATTTGCAGGATGGTATTAATAATGTGACACCATCTGCTGTAATTTCTGATGTTGGCCCTTCTGGAATGGTGTCTCAGAACACTGTATTGCATACTAGTGAAGGTTTGGACTTATTTGCTCAAGCCAGTGATCAAGGCAATGCATTACTTGGCAATCTAGAAACTGGTAATTTTATTACATCCTCTCAATTACACCCATTTGAAATGTTAGCATAACTCTTCAGTGCCATCAAGAGTTTTAGCTTTCTGAACTTCAATTCCTATATCAGGTTGGTAATTGGTACGTCTCTTTGGATGACATCCATAAGTATTTCTTCACTAGACTTATTATCTAGTATTTATAATTTATTAAACTGAACCAAGTAAGATACTAATAAGACATGTATCTAAAATTACCAGAAAATACCAACAAACACAGAAAATACCAACAAACAGTATGTGTGTAATATTGTTCATATATAGTATTTAAATAAAATCAATTGTTATACAGTAACTAAGAAATAACGAAAAGTATTATAGCAATCAGTATTTGATTATTTTTCTGAATATCTGATATCACATTTCACTCACTATCTCTTCTCCTGCCCTTTTTAGCATGTATAATTCTTTAGCCACTTAGGTCGTTGGCCCATTCTAGTACTCCTCTTCACTTTTTTTATAGTATGTGAATTTTTATTTTTGGGCCCCATTATATTATTATTTGTATCAATACCTCCTCCATTGAAATTGACCTTGTCCTCAAGGTCAAAGTAACGATTAAGTCGTTGAATTTCACGCTCTCCTTTCATGTAGCTTCTTCCTCAGGCAATTTTTTCATTTTTTCCACTGAATCAGTACTTCTGACAACCAAGCACCATTTCTTTTAATCTTGCGTCTGTCCAATACAATTGATGGTTGAAGTTTCGGTCCTTTATCATCATTGAGTAAAGTAACAGGGATAAAAGGTTTGACAAAATTAAGAAGTGCCAACACATGTGCGTAATAAGTGTTGTTTTGAGTGAACCAAATGCATGTTGAGATTTTGTAGACCAATGAAAAACATCTTTCTTTAGCAAATCAGTGAGAGAGGTAGCCAACATGACAAAGTTCTTGATAAACTTGCGATAGTAACTTGCTAATCCCAAAAAAGCTCGCAGTTGCTTAATTGAAGTTGGTACAACCCATTGTTTAATTGTTTGTATCTTGGTTTCATCAACCTTGACTCCATCCCGTGATACAATATGTCCCAAATAATTAATTTGGGTTTCGCCAAAAGAGTATTTGGAAAGTTTGGCAAATAAGAAATGTCTTTGCATGGTGCTTAAGACCAACGAAAGGTGTTGATATGTGTATTCCATGTTGTAATGTAGATTAAAATGTCATCAAAGAAAACAAGGACAAATTTGTGTAAAAATTCTACAAAAACTGAATTCATTAGGGCTTGAAAAGTGCCAGGTGCATTACTCAAGCCAAATGGCATTACTAGCCATTCATAAAACCCGTGGTGAGTGCCAAAAGCTGTCTTACTCAAGCCAAATGGCATTACTAGCCATTCATACAACCCTTGGTGAGTGCCAAAAGTTGTCTTACTAAAAAGTTGTCTTACTCAAGCCAAATGACATTACTAGCCATTCATACAATCCTTGGTGAATGCCAAAAGCTGTCTTATAGCGATCCTCCGGAGAAACAAGAATCTGATGATACCCTGAATGTAAATCCAGCTTTGAGAAATATTGTGCTCCAAACAATTCATCAAGTAATTCATCCACTGTGGGCATAGGAAAAGAATCTTTAATAGTGACTGCATTAAAGACCCTATAATCGGTGCAAAAATGCCATATTCCATCTTTCTTTTTGATAAGTAGCACGGGTGAGGAGAATGGACTTGAACTAGGTTGTATGATACCCTCTGATAACATTTCAGCATTAATATGTTCAATTTCAGTTTTCTGACTATGAGGATAAGGATAAGGTCGAACTTTCACAGGGGCATTGCCAGACATCAATGGGATGGTATGGTCATGAGACCGTATTGGTGGTAAGCCATGAGGCTTCTCAAAAACATTCTTGTATTGATGTATAGTTATAGCCAATTCAGGCTCCATGGATGTTGGCAATTCCAACAAATGGTGGGTAGACACTTTAGGTGTTTGAATTTGAATGACATATAATTCTGCTATAGAGTCTGTGGCATGTAAGCTGGTAAGTTGATGAAACTGAGCCAGGCTAGGCAGATCTGAGGTTTCTCCATGTAAAGTGATAAGTTCTCCATTGATGTAAAAAGTGAGGAAGCATTCTTTATAATTCACTAAATGAGTATCCAAAGTTGTCAACTATTGACTTCCAAGAACCAATTCAGTTGCAGCGATAGGTAGAACATAGGCTGAAACATACAAATAATGACCCTGAATTTGGACTAGGATATTCTGGACTTCACCTTCACATTTCAATTGCTCTCCATTGCCCACCAACACTTTGTGGAGTATGATAGATGGATAGGTGTACAAATTTAGCCACTTTAGGTTGGATGAAATTATCAGAACTCCCTCCATCAATAAGGGTTTTAATCTTATGGCCCTGGATAAATCCTGTGAATCTAATCGTGCCTCTCATCGTGGTACTTTTCATGGCATTGTATGATAAATGAGATGTCTGATCAAATTTCTCATACTGATTTTGGACAATCTGCTGGCTCTGTATATTTGGGTTTGGATCCGGAGGTATTTCATCCTCACATGGGAGTAAGAAATAATGTTTATTAGCACACCGATGATGAGGGGAATACTTCTCATCACAAGTAAAACAAATCCTCTTTTCTCGACGGAATTGAATGTCAGATGGGGTTAAACGCTTCAAGTTGTTGGGTTTTGGTGGTGTGGAAAGTAATGGTGATGGATTTGTGTTTATAGGTGGGTTTGTGTTTGTTGTTAATGAAAGTTTAGAAATATTTTGTGTAAGTGATTTGGCTGGAAAGTAAGCAATTCTGTGTTTAGGAGCTAGGGATGGTGGGTGAAATTTTTCCTCAAAGAGTTTAGCAAATGACATAGCTTGGTGTATTGAGTGAGGGGCTCAGGATATCACCTCACGCTTCAATTCAGGTATTAATCAACTAATAAAACAATCAGGCAATACATAATCATCTAACCCATATGACTGATTAGCTAACTCCGTGAAGGAAGCATAATAGTCTGCCACTGTAGAGGATTGCTTTAGCTTGAACAAATCCGAACAAGGATTATCAAATTGAGATGGGCCAAATTGGATTTGAATGGTAGTGGACAATGATGGCCAATCAACTACCACTTTCTAATCATCGGGAGTGTTGTATAATGTGAAAAATTTTTCAGTCTTGTACAACCAAGTCATTGCATCATCACCAATGAACCGTGAAAAATCTAGCTTCATAGAACGAGGATGGTAAACAATTGAAGTGGAATGATGTGCTGGAGAGTCCTTCTAAGATTTCAGGAATAACTGATGCAACTCCTGAAATTGCTGATCAATCTTGTCAAATCGTTGATCCATTTGCATAAATTGATCATGATGTAAACCCAGAGTCTCCGAAATGCGTTTCAGTTCGCCTTGTATCTCTGTGTTGTCAGCCATAAGTAACTCGATGAAAGCACCAATAATACGATATGTTTCTAAAATCAACATGAAATACCAACAAACAGTATATGTGCAATATTGTTCATATATGTTATTTGAATAAAACCAATTTCTATACAGCAACTAAAGAATAACAAAAAGTATTATAACAATCAGTGTTTGATCATTCTTTTGAATATCTGATATCACATTCCACACATTATCTCTTCTCATGTCCTTCAACATGTATAATTCTTTAGCCACTTGGGCCGTTGGCCCATTCTAATACTCCTCTTCACTTTTTTCATGGTCTGTGAATTTTTATTTTTGGACCCCATTATATTATTATTTGTATCAGATACAAGTTCAAGTTTACAGTCTCTTTGGATGAATCAATTTAGTTGGATTTATTGTATAAGAAGATGAATTTGAGGGGATGAACATAGTTTGGTTGACCTAACTGGAGAGGATAGATGAGAAGGAATTTGGAGATATTATAATGTGAAGAGATTTGAAAGGATTAACTTGAAATTACGAAATAACTTTTGTAAATGAGGTGAAAATTACAAAATATCAAGTGTGTTATAACTTTGAAAATTACAAAATATTCCTTTAAGTGGGTTTAAGGTTTTTATTATCCACAAGAGTCAATTAATAATTTCAAAAATATATTAATTAAAAAAATTAAAACAAATCTATAACATCTATCGAATCATTTTCAAACTTTGATAACCAATCCCTTCAAATATCTTTAAATCTTACAATTTATTTATTAATCCAAACAATCTTAATATTTACACACAATTCATTTATATTCTTTTAAATCTATTTTCTCAAATCTACTTTCTCAACCAAACCAAACCAAACAAAGTCTTGATATGTGATTCAAAACAATAGTTCTAAAATCAAACAATGATAATTTTGCTACTTAACTGCTTTGTATTTGAAAAAAATGTCCAATTTCCGAGTAGAGTAAAAACTTACTCTGACTTTTCTTCTGCTTATGGTAAATCTGACAATTTGTCTCTAGATGTTGGGGATGTGGCCTTGAAAGCTGCTGGAGAAGGACCTGAACAGGGCATGAACAAGTCAAAAAATGAGCAAAAGCCTGCAGATAATGGCAAAGGAATCAATGATAGCACCATTGTCAACAAAGTTAAGAGCTCTTATGACAAGGCTCCTGTGATTGAATCTTCCAAAGCTTTTAATCCTCTTTCAAGTCACAAGCGTGAAGGTTACTATGGTTGGATTGGTAATGGTAGTGATGAGGATAAGGAATATGTCCAGTTTCCGATTCCACCATTATTTGAACAAATTGAAAAGATGATTGGGCAGTATGAAGCTCCTCAAAGTGGCAGCAGTAGAAGGCGCAAGAGTAGATGGGATGAAAAGCCAGAAGGCATGTAAACGAAACTCCTCACCATTGTTTTGGGATCGTAAGTAACCTACTGTTATAAGTATCAACTCATGGAACACGGACAGGGAAACGAGATGATCACTTATTTATGTATTAGATCGATTTATTTATTAAAAAATTATCTATTAATAATTTATTTAAATATAACAATATGATTTATTTATATAAAATTTAAAAAGTAAAAAAATATATATAATTTAAATATTTTTTACTATATATAAGATTTTTTTTTATTTATGTGATAATGTAAATAAGACTACGATAAGATAGATAAGGTTATAAATTTTAAAAAAAATATTTTATTAATTTATTTTAAAATTGTATTACAACTTTATTAAAATTATCAAATACCTAATAAAAATATCTTTTAAATTGGATACATGGTCAATATTTATAAGACATACCCGTCACAATATTTAAAATTACGTATCCGAACTTTATATATAAACTTTTATTTCATGAAACATTGAAGATGTCTTAATTGATTTATTCTTTTTATATTATCTAATATTAACATTAACATGAGATCTAAACAAAAATGCAATTAAATAGTATAGTTCCCTCACTAATTGGTAAAATTTTCAATGTTCTGTTCTGTAAATGAAGTTGAAATCTAAATTATATTAATAAAAGTTCAACACAATAGTCAATACATAGATGCTTTTTAGGTATATTGACGAAAGTTTAATTTCTATGTTTTGTGAAAAGATGTAAAAGCAACTTTAGTGATTAGATGTTCTAATCGTTTAGTGTTATGATTGTCTTCTAAAAAACAATTATATTAATCTTAAAAAGTTTGAAGTTTTAAGGAAGATTACAATAATAAATATCTTGATTTATTTTAAAAAATTAGATAATAATAATAATAACAAAGTGATGACAAATAAAACAATTATATTATATTAATATGAAACGTTACTGATTTTATTACGCTTCCCTATTTTATTTTATGGTAGTTGATTTTTTTTTCCATTAAAACATGGCTATTAAAATAAGTATATTTATCATTAGGGTTGTATAATTTAATAGGACACAATTCTTAGGACAAACGCGTGCCCTGTTTATATTCCTCATTGCAAATTCAAATAAAAATTAAATAAATTGAATAAAGAAAAACAAAAGGGATTCTATCTAGTCGTTTAATCCGCTTAGGTGTCAAACGCTGATTGGCTTTCCGAACTTCGCCCGCTTCAGATTTGTCCCAGAAACTGCAGAAAATATCATTGCGCGGGTATTTAAGATAAAAATATAGCGGATAATTGCTTCCTCTTTGTTGCCACTGCTTCATCTTCTCCACCGATTTCTTCAATCTTCATTCGTTTCAATGGCGCTAGGGTTTCATCTCAATTAGAGGCACCGCTCGCTCCAAACGGAACCATGAGTCTCTCGCTAGCAGCTCCTTCAGCTTTTCGCCGGAATCTCCTCCTTCCTCTGTCGCGCTGCACCTCTTGCTTCCAATTTGATCTCCGTTTTCACCACTCCCACGGCTTTCCTCATTCGCGTTGTCGGTTTACTTCGTTCAAGTTGTTTCGGAACCCGAGGTAGGTACGCGTTTCTTCTTTTTGTAGCGGAAATCGTTCCGTTTTCCGATTGTTACTAACTTGGCTTCAAATGCTGTTGCGGTTTTCAACTGGAATAGATCGAGCCGGAGGAGAGGGATTGCTTGTAGTGTTACTGAGCCACAAAACGGCAGCGACGAGAAGGTACTTTCCATTTGCTACTTGTTTCTGCTTTTTTTTTCAACTCCTTTTGTTGCTGAATTTTTCTTCAGGAACCAGCATGTTCGTTTTAATTGACATTAAGCTTCAGAAATTGAAGTGTGATATCATGAAGACTTTTGACTTGGATTCAATTTAACTTTCCATAATTAATAGAAATTTCGTTCTCTTTTCGGGGTCTGCTAAGGAATGATAATAAGACAATGCTTAAGTAGTATTTAATACTTTTAATATAGTGTTTGTGCTTTCAATATAATAAATATTTTTCGTTAAATGTTTTATTTTAAATTTATTAGTCAATGTTCTGGTGACACTCGTGAACGTTCACTTGTCTTTATCAACTTAGCCAAAGGCTTCCTTATAGACTTACAGCATTCAGCATAATTTGATGAGAGTTGGAATTTTGATTATAATGATGTGATACAACTCGTTTTTAACTCTTGTAGCACCTGGCTAGTTTGAGGTCGCAACTCCCTAATGATATGTGATTGTGAAGGAGAAATATGAGGATGCGTTATACTGCCCTTACGTTCTTTTAATTCTCTCTCTCATTTCAATTTATGAAAATATCAAGAGACAGATAAAATTGAAATACATAATGAATAACTTTTGGTACAAGAGCAAGGATTTAGGTTTTATTCTGCTAAGATAATCTGTCGAGTCTCGTACATGAAAAAACAATTGTGTTAGGGATCTTTGCTTACTTTAATGGGTCACATGGATAGATTCACACAAATTTCTTGCATTAAAATGAGAGATAGAGAGGGGGTCAAAAAGGCAAAAATTGTCAGTTGGAATGTGGACCTTTCAGCAAATTTAAAATTCAACATAATTTAATGGGTTATGTCTTAGTTATTGGGATAAAAATAAATGATTTTTTTTTCCTTATATTGTTTGCTCTCAAACACAATGTAGAAGTTTATTTTCTCTTCGTACTTTTACCTTGACAATCTGCAATTTTTAATTTACCTAGGAGAAAGAAGCATATAAAAATGGAGAAACACTACCTTCGGAAGATTCCTCTGAGCAAAGTATCTCTCCACCTGTAGATGGAGAACAACTAAATGAATTTAGTGATGCAAATAAGGACCAAAATGATGTGCAGGTGATGTTTATCTTAGTCAACTTCCATTACAAGTTTTATCAGATACAGATAGGTTGCTAAAGTTTGTTCAGTACACACACTTCTCATTGTTTATTATCTTCTTGTTGAAGACTGCTATAAAGGCTGTTTACTCACGGACATAATGTACTCAAGAATTTGCCTTACACAATTGATTTCATTTCTTATTTACTTATAATGTTTAAGAGAATTATTTTTAAGCTATGATAAAATGCTTTTGATAAGTCAGCTTCTCTGCAATTTGTCAGAACTAAATCCTTAAAATGGGACCTAATTTTGCCAGTGTGATTGTATCAATTTTTCATGCTATAATCTCCTATATAAATTTTATAACTATTCCTTCATGGACTCAATTTTAGTTTGAGTACACAAAAAGAGAAAAGATGAAAAAAAATTGTCATTTGAAGTTAGGAACATTATGTTATAGTTTTCTTATCTCTCATTCTCTGGGCTTATGGTTAAAACAGAATGTGGATAGCGATGAAGTTGCCAGTGGATCACCTCTGCCAGGTGTGAAGGTGATTACTTTGTATTAAGTATTTCCTCCTTCAGAAGAGACATTCTCCTTTTTTAATTTTTCGTTGTTTCTGTTATTTATGTGTTCTAACAGCCTCAGAAACTGGATGAAGCAATAAAAATTCCCAAGGAAGCAATCGAAATTCTTAGGAATCAAGTTTTTGGCTTCGATACTTTTTTTGTAACAAGCCAAGATCCTTACGAGGTGTGAGTCTATCTTTCCTATATATGTATTTTTCCGTATGTGAAGAGGTCTTGTATGAAAACTCGGTCCTTCTTTTCTGCCAGGGTGGAGTGTTGTTCAAAGGAAACTTGCGAGGGCAAGCTGCTAAAAGTTATGAGAAAATTTCTAAGAGATTGAAAGTATGTAATATTTTCTGTTTCTTTGCTCAAGTGCTTTTGTGAGCGATTCCAGAATAACTCAATGTCTGAACTATATTTATGCATGATCATTATTGTAGGATAATTTTGGAGATGAGTACAAGCTTTTCCTTTTAGTAAATCCAGAGGATGATAAGCCAGTGGCTGTTGTAGTTCCAAGAACAACCTTACAACCAGAGACAACTGGTACTTGTTTTAGCTCTTGCAACATTGTGGATCAAAAATTCTTTTTCGTAAAGCTCATGATTTGTACTTCTGGTGTTACTTATAATGGCAGCCGTACCTGAGTGGTTTGCTGCAGGAGCTTTTGGACTGGTTACGGTTTTTACCTTACTGATTCGCAATGTTCCTGCTTTGCAATCCGATTTATTGTGAGCTGTTTTCTTATGCCTTAAATTGTCACTTCATACGTTGTTATCTCTTAGGCAAGAGTGTAGTGTCACAAAAAACTGTTTCATGTGCTTTGTTTGCTATACTGATACAGTTGTGTATACTCCTTCGCTTGAGTAATAAGCTAAGGAAGTATCACAACTACATTGTTTAGGTAAACTAATTTTTATCTTCCAGGCTGTTTGATTCGTAAATAGGATGGTCTCATAAAATAACTTAATTATGGATGAATTGTGGTCTGCCTTTCATAGGAATAAATCTTTATTTCTTGTTGTCATTCCCTGGTTGACTGATTGTTTCATATTATATATGCTTCAATTTCGTATGCACTATGACTATGAAGTGAAGTTTAGATGTCATTTGGTTTTATAGAAGTTTTTTTTTTTTTTTTTCCACTTTTAATTACAAAAGAAAGTAGCATTTCCCACTTTGTTTCTCATTTAAAAATACTTCAACTGGTGATGAATTCTTGTCCAGCTTTCATAGGAATAATTCATTAGTCTTGTCATTGTCCTGGTTGACTAGTTGTTTCATATCATAGATGCTTCAATTTGGTATGCATTTATAATTATTAAATGAAATTTAGAAATCGCTAGGTTTAGCTAAGGTTTTCTGTTTTCGCTTTTAATTACAAATGTCTTTCCTTTGTTTTCTTACTCTGTTAAGTCTGCATTATAAATAGTGAAAACAATTTCACTGTTTTCATACGAACTCTTTTGAAGATAAGAAAAGTGAAAATAAGGAGAATTTTCTTGTAAGTAAAAGTGAAAATGTAAAAAGGAAAACTGAACATTTTTTCTTGTAAAACAAAAACTTTTCATGCAAAACTTTTTGAAAATGAGAAAAGTGAGAATAAGGTGAATTTTCTTGTGATTAAAAGTGAATATAAAAAAAATAAAAACAGAACTCCTTTTCGAACCAAATGGCAGTGATAGTATTGTCCATGTATTATAGGTTCTAATTACTGCGTAAGTTTAGATTGGTGTGCACAGACTTCAGCACTTGATTGTCATTTAAAGATTTATGTTCTTAAATGTCTATGAATAATTATTCTACATATAAGAAGATTTTTATTCGTTTACTTCAACATTTTGATGTTTCACCAAACTACTAATATTAATGTTCCAGATCCACTTTTGACAATCTGAACTTGTTAAAGGATGGCCTACCTGGAGCCCTTGTTACTGCACTTATTCTGGGGGTACATGAACTTGGTCACTTTTTAGCTGCCAAAGACACTGGAGTTAAACTTGGGGTCCCGTACTTTGTTCCTAGCTGGCAGGTTATAAGATAAAATTCTTTATCTTCTATCATATTTTTTTGGTAAAGATATTTCTTCAATTTAATGACAATAATCGAGGGTATTATTTTTTTCATCTGGTATGTATTACTTAAATTATTCGTCGGATGTATACTTGCATAGAGCATACATTCATTTTTAAATTATGTTTGATTATTTTTTCATCCTTGTTGATGCATGACAATTGGAAACATTCCATGTGTGTATGTCTTGCACAATATAACTGGTGGCTGGTATTAAATTGCGTAAGACCTTTCAACACACAACTTTGACTATGTTCATGGCAAACTGCTCCTCTTCCTCTCTTGATTAGAACCTCTTGACTATGCTCATGACAAACTGCTCCTCTTTCTCCCTTGATTAGAATCTCTTGCTCATAGCAAACTACTCCTTTTGACTATTGGGAATCACGTACAAGAAAAATAATCTCTTCTAGAGGAAACACATCTTCTCGTGTAATTTTTTTGGAAAGAATTACAAATCCTCTCATGCATTGCAAATTCTCGCATGATACACAACTATCCAAATCAACTTTGCATTTTTTAGTAGTTTCTTACTTTTTCTTTCTTCATATTACACAACATGGGATTTGATGGATATCCACTAATATTATTGGTGTCTGAAAATGGCCGTATTCATCTTAATTCTCCTAGATTGGTTAATATTCTGGTACTTCAGGGATGGAGTTTGTTTTCTTCGTATGTTTATTGCTAACTAATTTAATATGGTATAATTTGGTGTCGATATTCACAACGGACAATTTGCTGATATGTACAATCAGATATTGGCCAATGGCCAAATTTTCTATCGTTGATATGTAGAATTTCTAGCATCTTAATACAAGAAACAGAAATTCTGATGCGTAATTTGGTCGGCAGATAGGCTCCTTTGGTGCCATTACGAGGATAAGAAACATAGTACCCAATCGTGAAGATCTGCTCAAGGTTGCAGCCGCTGGACCAATAGCTGGCTATTCCTTGGGTCTTTTGCTTCTGCTTCTGGGTTTTGTCTTGCCTCCCAGTGATGGTATTGGTGTTGTTGTTGATGCTTCTGTGTTTCACGAGTCGTTTCTTGCCGGCGGTATTGGTAAGCTACTCACTCTAGTAAGCATAAAGAAATTTAGAAAGAACTGTGTCTGCATTCATTTATGGGTTTATCAAAATAATTTGAAATGAGCATTTATTTTCTATTGTTACTACTACAGAATAGCAAAAAATTAAATCCAATGGCTGCTCGATGTACTTAATACTTTTATCAATATGTAGTGACATTTTTTTATTTACTTTTGTAGCAAAGCTGCTTCTTGGTAACGTTCTCAAGGAAGGAACTGCAATTTCTATCAACCCTCTTGTGATTTGGGCTTGGGCAGGACTCCTTATAAATGCCATCAACAGCATTCCTGCCGGAGAGCTTGATGGAGGGCGGATTTCTTTTGCCCTATGGGGAAGAAAGGTACAAGATTCAGTAATATTTGAAACTCTTACAAGCAAAACTTGATTGTCAGTATCATGATAATATTTGGCTAATAACATCACATAATCGCTTCCTTTACGTGGATATACTGACATTCAGTCTATTCCACAGGCTTCATTACGCTTCACAGGAGTTTCAATTGCGTTGCTGGGACTCTCGTCACTGCTTAATGATGTAGCTTTCTACTGGGTAGTTCTCATATTCTTCTTGCAAAGAGGTCCAATTGCTCCACTCTCCGAGGAAATAACTGATCCTGGTGAGAAATATGTCGCCATTGGAGTAACAGTTTTGCTCTTAGGCTTGTTGGTATGCCTTCCATACCCTTTCCCATTTACCGACGAAACCCTCACAAGTTTCTAGACATAATGGCCTCATAAACTCTGGCAGTGTCGCTTTAGACTGCTACAAAATTTTAAAACTGAGTAGAAGGTAGGATTTTTGGTGAAATTATACTTTCAACGTTGGCTCATGCCGGGTGAATAATCAAACGTCAAAATTTTAGGCTGCAAACATCCTAGTTTAGTTATTCATGATTCATTAACAACGAACATTTTTTTTTTTAATTCTAAATTCCAGCTTCTCACAGCGTACAGTGGATGGAAAATGGAAAAAAAGTACTTGAAATTTTGAAAGCAAGATATGTATCATGTTATTTTTTAAGTTTAAGGATTACCCGCGTTTTACATTTTGTTTGGCAAAAGTAATAAAGTTAGTTTAAGGTTGAAAAGGTTAACTCTGTTTCAGATGTGGTTTTCTAGTTGAATAAGTAAAGTGGTTAAAAATGACGTATTAAATTGATCTATTTAGATAATAGATAAATGTTTTTATAAATATTAATTTATTTTTTAGATAAAAATATTTTTGAGCAATTACAAGCTTAGTTTTTAAATTAATCTTAAAATTTTATAATTTTTATTTATATTTAAAATTGTTGTAATTTTTTTTTTCATCTTTCTCAATCTTATGTTTTAAAGTATTCCAATTAAATTTAAAATGAAAATAACATGATAGACATTATAGATAAGCACACTAATTTAAATATGTATAGCTTAATATGGTAATATGACTGTATATCAATATCATAAATGTAGTGTTAAATAATATAATAAATACGTAAACAGTGAATAGTTAAAATAAACTGTATAATACAAAAAAAAAAAAAAATATGCAGAGCAGATACTAAAAACTAAAATTGAATAATGAAATTCCTCAGTAGTAAATTTAATAAGTATTTTAAGGATAGAAAATAATAATTCAGATATTAGAAGTTAAAATGTTATTTAAAGCACTATCTTACAAAATACTACATAAAATGACAATTAATTTTCTTCTAAAATAACACTTGTAATTTCTTCTAAAATATTTTTCGCTCTAAAAAAAAGAATCTATTATTTTTTTCGTTAACTCTTACTTATTGATATATCAGCTAATTACATTTTGTTTATTAAAAGAAAGTTGTATAATGTGTAATAATTTTATTAAACTTCTATTTTATCTTTAAAAAATCAAATAATATGAAATAGGACGAATACTAATTCATTGTTGTTGAAAACTAGGGCACGTATAAATGGCAAACTTAATAACTAGCATAAAGTAAATAAATTAAATTTGAATTATCGTAAAAGTTAGCCAGTGTGGTTTGATTGATCTTGAACCTAAAACTCTAATTATTTAAGAATATATATATTCCTCAACAAACAATTAAACTTGAAAATTATATTGACTGAATAACAAAATTAAACTTGCAATTTCAAATTAATTTAATAGTTAACTTTATCAAATATTTCTGAATCAATAATTTAATTTAAAAATTATAACTAAAAGTCAGATTTTAGTTATATAGCTTTTAACCAACTCCGTAATTACCTTTTATGAAACATACCTTTAAAAGTTTCAAAATTTTGTTTAGTTTGAAAATAATTTTTTTTATTAAAGTCATAAATACTTCCATTTTATTTTTTACTTTAAAATATTTGTACAAGAGAAAGGTAATATATATATATATATATATATATATATATATATATATATATATATATATATATATTGTTATTGTTTTATGTATTACTTTTTTTAGTTTAATTTAGATACACGGTTAATATATCAACAAAAATAATTATCTTAAAATTAAATTTCCAAATAATTATTATAAAATAAATATCTTATATTTTCTTAACATATTTTAAGTCTAAACATTGATATTGTAGATAGAGATCAAATTAAGGGTTTTATATTAGTTATACTCATTATTTTTTAATTATAAAATTTGTTTCAATACCTCCAACAGTTTATGTTATCGAATAGGCTATATCAAATTATAAATACTTATTTTTCTTAATCATCACAGCATCTTTTTTAAAACAAAATTATAATAAAAACATCAAATTCAATACATTCAAAAAATTCATATAGCAAAATATTCTATCTCAGATTATAGACATTTTTTATTCTAATCCATTACAAAAAAATTTAATGATAAAATTAAACTAAAATTATCAGATTTCAAGATATCTCAGATGCAGTAATTAAATATAATCATCTTATTTCAACAAATGATAGGTTTAATTTTTGAAATGATTTCTGGAGTGATGGACTCCTTGGTCCAAATGAGTTTGTAGAATCTTATCATTATCTGTTTTGATTAATTTTCACCACTTACATATCAATATATTTGTTTTGTGAACTGAATCTTGACTTCTTGTGACATTGAAGTAGTATTTTTTTAGAGAAATTAAAGTTTGGGTGGAATTTCTATCAGTCAACCACTTTACAGAAAGGATGGAGTGTGAAAACAGAATATGTGAGAATAATTCAAATTAATTAATGCATTAATTGTCCTTAAAGTATGAAACTTTCCATGCAACTTTTGATTTGATTTAAATTGGCCATTAGAGGCTTCATTATCTTCCTGCCAAACCATCCATTCTTTTACAGTATGGAACACTCCTAATTTCCTAGTTGTACTAAAAAATTTAAGATCCTTCTTTTACAAAATCATTCAATAAAATTATGTCAAGCCTTTTAATTCCATTTTCTTCATTATTTAATAATAGCCTAACCACGATAGATTGAATGTTTAATTTTTTGTTTGGTTGAAAACAATTTTTTTTTTAATAGTGATTTGATTTGATTATTCATTTTAATGTCTAAAATTAAAAAATTATAATTTGAATCAATTTTTTAGTCTTGAATGATATATATATACACACACATAAATTAAACCCTAATATATATATATATATATATATATATATATATATATTAAAAATATATAAATTATTTTTTTATTATATTTTATATAAGTATGATAGGTCTAAGGTATAATTATATCAAAATAAATCTAAAAAAACATCAAAATTTTAAAAATTTAGTAGTAAAGAAACCAAATTTAATTATAAAAAAACTAAAATTAATATTTAAATGCCAATTACTCATTCAAATATATTAATCCTTTCCAAATCTAGGTCTTTTATCACTTGAAACAAAATCATCATGCAATTTTCTTTTATTTTGATTTTATATTGAGGATTGTGTTTTCGAGATTTTGAGATTAATAACAATATTTTCTAGATATTAATTTCAATATCTCTTTATCAATTTTCCCAGTTTCCTTCTAATCAGTCAGTGTAGATTGAATTATTAGAAAATATATATTCTACTATGTTCTTTATTATTTATAATAGTATTTATGTAATAATGAATATTTATTTCTTATCAAAAGAAATGTATAAAATATAATTAATATATATTTAATATACTCTCTCACTTTTTGTAAATAAGAGAGATGGTAAATAACATAAAATATTATTTTCTCTTAGATACCCTAAACCATCAAAAGGGTGATACGGATTTCAAATTTTATAATGAAACTAAAAAGTTTTATATACAATACAGTACAAGTTTTTTAGTGAAAAATATAAACTTGGTTATATAATAAATTCAATGACCTTGTACATCCTCTCACACACATCAAAAAGTGAATCATAATGATTTTTTCATTTGAAATGCATGATCACTTTCTAAACTTCATCAACGCTATTTTATTTTTGATAGTTGTTTAAAACAATAATATTATTTTTTAAAAATAAATTAATATAATCACACACGGTTGAATATCTTTATCATTTTGTACCACTGTGCATACAGTAGTGGTTACATAGATTCCCATTAGGTCAGGTCTACTTTTTTTTTTTTTTACAAA
>Ga0209700_100854_pt1 | contig 61408 bp, 29 predicted proteins | sample SiratroredBW_FD_187528 | JGI IMG/M metagenome (GOLD analysis project Ga0209700, IMG submission 187528) | Root nodule microbial communities of legume samples collected from California, USA - Siratro red BW (SPAdes) (version 2) | ecosystem: Host-associated > Plants > Roots > Nodule | place: USA...
ACTGCTTACTGCTTTCCAGAAAACTGCTTAACAGTACACTGTCTGTTCCTGAATTTTAATCTGTTTTTCAGTACACTGGTTTTCCAGATTTCATATTTGTCTGCAGTGCACTGATTCTGTTTGATTGGTTTTCATATTTGTAAATTGTTTGAACCTTTGTAGATTGCATTCTAAGTTTCTTTAAAGATTTTGTATTCTCACATTGAAAAGCAAATTTGCGAAAAGATTTTAAAAGGGTTCAATTCACCCCCCCTCTTGAACTTAGGCTAAACACTTATTTTAACAATGTTGAAAGTTAATATTTTAGTGTGTATGCATAGTGGTATTTATAGGCATATTAAAACAATTTGTATAATTGAAATGATGGATACAATCATAATCATCATTTGGTGAAGAAGGTTTTGATAACTAACTTATAGATTGTGTTTGGTTGAACTAATTTGAGTAGTTCCACTGTAGACGAAGATGAATGTCTGTGGATGAAGTCTGTTTGGTTGAACTAATTTGAAAAGATAGATTAGTGAAGATTTACAGGATGGGATCCTTGCTCATCTAAATAGATTTGCAAGGATGTAATTGAAAATTACCAAACACCCCTTGTAAGTGGGTTGGAAATTACCAAACATCCTTGTTAGTGGGGTATGACTTTGGAAATTACGAAACACCCCTTGTATCATCTTATTCCGCAAGTATCAATTAGTAAATTCACAAACAAATCATTCCCAAACTTTCACAAACATTTCCCTCAAATCTCTTCAAATCTTACCATCTATCCATCAATCTAAACAACCTTACATTCAAACATAATCCACTCAAATTTCTTCAAATTCGTTCCCTCAAATCTATTATCCTAACCAAACAAACCCGTAATGTCACAAAGTATGTTATGCATGGTTGCATAGTTTGTCATGTGTGAATAATAACTTCATGGAAACTGGTGTAATTAGTCAACATTGTGGGATTAGATTCATTGAATTCTCATAAAAAAATGCTTTGCATAGTTGTACAATTTGTTAATGTGAAGTATAATCTCACATTAATCAATGCATTTAATGGCCATTATGACAATTGATGACTTGCACAGTCAAAATGTTGTGTATCACTCAAGATTCCTTTAGTGTGAACAATGAGTACAAAAGCCTTTTCAAGTTATCCCAATATTCAAACTTCTTCACATTATAACGAGTCCATAAACCTCTCAAGCTTGGTTACCACTTGTACACAAACTTCTCCAGGTTATACTAGTCTCAATCTCCTCTAATATCAATACCAATCAAAATCAAATTGAAAGAAAGCACTCTCAAACAAGAGAACAATACAAGTTTAAGAGAGTTTACTTCACAAAGGTTATATAATTATTTTGCACAATCCAAAAATTTAAATGCTCTTAGTAGCAAGATTAACAATAGAGACTCAATAAATACTCTTATCTTTTCAATATATTATATAATGTATTTTTTTTCTTATTATTCAACTTGAAATTGTTTATGTTTAATTTTTTAGAAACTAGACATTAGGATGCGAAAAATAACAATTTTGACCATCTAAAAGTCAAACTCAAAATATTTACTTTTTCTTAAATATACTTCAGACTTAATTTTTTTTTTACTTATAAAAATATTACAAAATAACTTTAGAATGTCATGTTAATCATTTCCAAAATAAAATCAACTGTAATTTGAATTTGAAAAACTTCTATACCTTTGTTCCCATGCTTAAACGTCTCTAATCAACTAAATTTTGGTCCAATCAGCAACGTATAACAGCAAAACAATATTTAAATCGTTTTGGGAAAAGTTTTAGCAAATACCTAAGACATGTTATATATAAACTAATGATTTTTATTCTTTAATTAATTTCAGAATATAATAATTTCATAATGTATAAACATGAATATTCAGCTATAAATAATTTGAACAATATTAAATTATTTTTATTTTTATATTCCTTAAATACACAATATAAATTATGGATATTAATAAAGTGAATAAAACAAATCAATAAATCAAGAATTGCGTGAATAAAAAGTCTACTGGTCCAGCTGTATTTTTGGTAAAAAATAAGCTAAGAGAGGAATTATTTCTTTATATAAAGAAAAAGAAAGCCGTTGAAAGCTTATCAGCAGATTAGAAAAATATTCAAAATCAAATTATACTTAAATATAAATATGAAATTTTGGCAACGTAAGCAATTAATCAATTAATTCACAATCAATTTAATTTTAATTCACAATCAATTTAATTTAATTAATGAATTAAACGTTAAAGCCATTAATTAGCTTACTGATTTAGCTGCTAATAAAAAGAGGTGACTTATTTAAGAATTTTGAATCTTTTTAATATAAATTTATTTTCTAAAAATAGAGTGCATAACCAATTTAAATTCAAATCATTCTATAATTAAACTTTCAAAAAATATAGGCGTCTTTTGCAATTTAGTATGGCATAGAAATAAAATTATATTTTTATGTTTTATTTTTAATTAAAACAATATTTATATTTAATTTGAATTTAAATTAAATTAATAACTTAATAGTGAATAATAAAAAAAAACTTATTTATGCATAGATTATCTGTCTATTGACCTAAAATAATGTTAAGCATAATGTATATAACTCAATCTTAAATACATGTTTGAAATACTTTTATCATTAAGAAAGACCTTATTAAATGATTAGATCATTTAAAAAGATTTTTAAATTGGATAGTGATTCAACAATTTTATTATTATTATTTTATCATTATTTTATTATTATAATTATTATTTATAACTTTATGATTATTTTTTGGTTTTTAACATTTATTATGTATTTTATTTTTATAATTATATCATTTTTATTATCATTTTCAAAATTTATTGTTAATATTTTTATTTTTACCAATATTTTACTATTATTATTATTATTTTGTAATTTTATTAAATTTAATATTATTTTAGTAATAATTATTATTATATTATACTATATAATTAATGATATTTATTTTATTATTTTATAATTCTATTATTGTTACTATTTATGATTTGTTTTATTATATAATATAATGAAACTAGGCAAATCAATTCATGATACCCAATACTCCATAATAAAGGAATGTGTGATTTCTAATAAATGAATGCACCAGGTTTACAAGACTCACCTAATCCATTAGCACAATCTCCATAATCAATTATGGTGGATAAAAAAATTTATAATCTATTATAGCTACAATGTAATCATCAGTTATATGACTTTTTCTTTTGTAACAATTGAAGATTCTTAGTGAGAAATGCAGTAGAAAAGAAGGGCAAACACTTAACAATATTTAATTATTAATATTTAAATATATAATTTAAAAAAGTCTATGTATTTACTTTTTGAAAAATCTCCCAAAAATTAAGTTTTTGACAACCGGAGCAAAATTAAAGACCAAATTCCGTTTCTGGAAATTATATTATGGCTTATTACAATATTACTCCTTCGAAATTCTCACTCACTTGAATCCACCTAAACTCTGATTCAAAAATCTCATTCTCCTAAACATGTTGATACTTGCCCAGAATTCAATCTATTAACTCGGAATATAAAATTATCTGAAAAAAAATGGTGACTTTACGAGATATTAATGAATCTTGATCATGCATTTTCCCTTAGATTCACAAATCACACATCTCTTTCTCTCAATCCACAGTATTTTCTTTTGGAAGCGTCAACCATCTACCAATTATCAAAGTTTTTATGGATCCTCTATTTCTCTTTATTGATCTAATTTTGTGCACATGAAATCAAGGATAACCTTTGTTTTTTCTGTTTTCTAATTTTGCTTAAAAATTCAATCAGTTTTCTTTTTTAAAGAATAATTCAAGATACTTGAAATCGTGAATTTGGTCTGTGATCATAGAAAAGAAAAACTATTTTTCTTTAAATTAAGTTGGGTTTTTTAACATACAATTGACTTGTTTAATAAACTTTCAATAAAAGAAATTAAAAAACACATTTTAAAAATCTCTGTATGTATATTTTAACTTTTCAAAATAATGAAAACATAAAAGATTTAAAGTCTGATTAAATCCATGAATATTTTAAATATTTTATCATAAAAAGTTTACCCTTAAAAATATTTTTTATTCTAAGTAAAATATATATTGATATAAATTTTTTATTTTCTAACAATAATCACTATTTATTTTAAGGATTTTTAAAACAATTAATATAACACACGAATCCAGTTTTCTGTTCCGTCGTTTCATGATTATTGTAATTAAAAACATTAATTATTTTTTTCAATATAAAAATATATTTTTATTATATATTAAAACATAAATAAAAATATTGTAATGTTTTTAGAAATAAATAACCATTGAATATGTAAATGTATAAAAATATTTCAATTAGATTTTGTTGTAGCATAAAACTTGTTTTACAAAATACTTATTGTTAAATTGAGTATAGAAAGTTAAAATTAGATTTTAAAGATAGTCTCATCTAAAATTAAAAACAAGAATAGATTAATTATTTTAAAAACTAAATTATTATGCATTTACACCTCTATAACATAAATAATCATTTGACACTTTATAATAATAATAATTTTCGCAGTCAATTTTACTTGACTTGGCTTGTTCTCACCGACTGTCACTCACAGGTAGTCGACACAGCCGTGTCGGAACTATAAACACGGCCAAAGCTCAGCTTGTGTTTCTTTTTTCTCTATCTCGCTGACACTAACTATCAGCGCAAACTGTAAGTGAACCTTGTTTGCGTGCTCCTTCGGGTGGAAGTATCATACTCTCTCCGAGATCTGAATCTACGCCATGTAATGTAATGAACTACTTATCCAGAAGGATCCAGAAGAACCACACTCATCAATGAGCAAAATACGTCGCTGCCAGAGGATTCTCATCCTCTCTCTTCTCTCTCTCTCCGTCGTCGCTCCCCTCGTCTTCGTCTCTCACCGCCTCAACCTTCTCACTCCTCTCGGTAAATTTCAATTCCTCTCTCTTTCTCTCTCGTCACGTGCTTGTTTGCTACTTGTAATTTTGCAATGTCGCTTTGCTTTTCGCCATTGCTTGTGACTCCTTCGATTGATTCTGCGCCTTTATGTGACCGTCGTTTCAGGAAGAAGAGACTTTCTCGAAGATTTATATCGCGCTGTAAGTCTCCTGATTTGGTTTGTTTTGTTGAAACTTGCTTCACGTTCTTCTTGCTTTTGGTTGCTACGAAAGAGTTTGAGCCGGAGGAAATGTAGTTTTGCGAGATTTTTAGTACTGGATTTTAAATTATAATGTCGGTGAGTGGACTAGTCAACGGAGATTCTCGCGCTTTCTCGGAATTTAGTCGCGGATAATCGTAATACTTCGGATTTGTTTGTTTTAAGCGGAGGAAAATTTTGTGCTCCTTTGAAAGCAGCTAGTGGAACTATACCGGCTTTTATGCTCTGCTTTGGAACTTGAATTTATTTTTAGGATAAAACTTAGATACAGTTATTTGTGTAATAAAGGTTTTTCATTCTCGAGGTCAAACTTCAATTTTGATTAGAGAACAATAACAAAAACACCTTTGGAATTGTATTTAAATTGTCTCTATTTTTTTTCATTTTGTTTGTTTATTAATATTTTTTTTTTTGTTGCAGACATACAGGACGGATACTTTGAAGTTAAATGCTGTAGAACAGGAAGTAAGAGATTTGATAATGAATTTTCCTCATTGCGTTAATACTTGTTTTCTTTTCCGAGTGAATTGACATATAATACTTTTTAAACTAGAATTCTGATTTTCGGCCTGTTTTTGAGTTTCAGGAAGATGCTGAAGAATTAGAAGAACCAAATCAAGTTGTTTATACGGTAAAAGATTTTGTTTCAACAATTGGTTACGATTCAGAAAACAACCATGATTCTAAGGAATCTAGAAATGCGGGATACAGAGGCGCCACTTCGGAAATAAATGGTTGGTATATATAGGTTTATGTTTTATTATTTAATTTTGGGCTTACATATTGCCACTTAAATGATCAACTATGTGGGACTGTCTGAAGTTTGCTCCATTGTCGAGTTCAGGATTCAATCAACATGAAAGACAACACCAGGGAACTCAGCAGAATGAATTATCCTTCACGTCGCAAGGTAGGAATATACATGATTCACAGAGAATGTTAGAGAAGAATATTGAAGTAACAACTAAGAAGGTTCAAGAGATTAAGGATCAACTTATTTTAGCCAAAGCATACTTGAAAATTGCACCTCCAAGCAGCAATTTGCGCTTGAGAGATTTGGAGCGGCTATCAAGAGAGATGGAATTAGTAGTTGGTGAAGCCACCCAGGATTCAGATCTGTCAATGAGGTAAACTTCTCATGTAAGTCTACGCTTGCATTTAGTTCAGAAAATAGTGTGTTTAACGCTTTAAGTACTACAATCTAGAACTTTCAAGTGAAAACTACTAATTTTTTGATCCTTGAAGAAAGTAAGTATGACACTTCAATTTGTCCCACAACCACAATTGTTAATTGGTGATTTTTTGAACTGAATACAGCAACAAAAGCCTTATTTTACTACGTGAGATCAGTTACATGGATCACAGTGTCACTGGTTCGGTTAAAGATCAAATAATCAAATTGTCTTTGATCAATGTTTCGTATATTGACAGGTTTTACATTGTTTGTCAATAGCCTAACCCACTCCTCCTTTACCTGGGCTTAGGATTGGCTATGATACCATAGGCAGTTTACATTATGCTGGTTCTCTCATCCACATCACCGAGTCTTAGAGACTTCAAGGATCACCAGATACTTACTTTCTGCAAGGATAAAAACATTTGTAGTTTAAGACATTTAGAAATGGAGTGATCACATTAAGAACCCTTATATTTTTCAATGACCAACACACAAGTTTCTCAAAAGTTCAAATTATATTAAGTGAGAAACTAGTGAGTAGTGGCCACTTATCTTGCGTTGAAAAATAATAATGTAGAAAGAAATCCATGTGATATGAATTGTTAACAAAAATTGACAATATTTTTCAATCTAAAAACAAGTGAAGTTCACAGTGCTTTGCAGAAAATGAGACACATGGAGGCTTCACTGTCTAAAGTCTACCGTGCTTTCCCAGACTGTTCTAATATGGCTGCCAAGCTCAATACAATGAAGCGTCAGGTTGAAGAGCAAGTCCGTTCTCAGCGACATCAAGCAACATATCTTGTAAATCTTGCTGCAAGGACTGCCCCAAAAGGCATTCACTGTCTTGCTATGCAGTTGACTGCAGCGTACTTTGCCTTGAGGCAGGAGGAGAGAAAGCTTCCAAATGAAAATAATATTCACAGCCCAGAACTTTATCATTATGCTGTCTTTTCTGACAATGTTCTGGCATGTGCAGCAGTTGTTAACTCTACCATCTCATCTGCCAAGGTAAATAAATATCTTATCTTTTATTCGGATTAACTTTTATTTTGTCTTTTCTTTTAACACAGATACTCTTTTAATATTTTTTGAGCTAGTGTTTTCATTGTCATGTGACTGCTGAAAAAGAAAAAGAGATACTAACTAATACTAATAAGTTTAGCCATCGCATTATTTCAAAGGAGATAAGTTCCTAGTGGTTAGTGGTTACTTTGGTGGTTATGACTTGATGTCCCTCTCCTCCATATTTCTTGAAAATGCTTGTTTCACATTCGAAAGGGTGAATACAGGAACTTGTAGTAAGAACCTGATCTGTCATTATAAGCCTTCCCGCTAACCTTGGGAGTTAGTTATATGACATTTTATACTTAAATGTAATTTGAAGTTGACCCTGACTGCTTAAAAATTAAAATAGTTATTCTTATTGCAGCTTTCAGTGCTACAGAACTTCAGAATCAAGAAGTCAAATCAGTAAATACCTAAAATGATTTATGATCTATCTCAATGTAGTATTTTACGAAAATAAAATTCTCCCTTCAATTTCTTTCCACATTACCTCACCTTTCATTATTTAACTGGGTTGATATGTTTCCGAAAAGAAAATTATTGTTAGTCACTCCCTGATAAACAGTCATTTCCAGTTAGTGGGAGCTCATTTGCCTCATCGAATTTCTCAGCATCTGTATTGAAGTGTCTAACTTGAAGTACATACATGATGAGAGGTGGAGGAGAAAGCCTACTAAGCTCCCCTATAAGTTTTTCTCTAGAAGAATGATGGCTCTTTGTCTATTCCTGTCTCTTTATCGTGTAAAATTGTGGATTCATTATAATTTAGCTGCAGCATGGATAGTTTATTATGGAAATCTCTGAGAAAATTATAGTTAAAAGTATGCTAACTTAACATATCTTTATATTAGTCTCTAAAGTATTTAGCAAATGTTGTAAAACAATTAATCATCTTCTTAACAAAGTGAAATTTAAGCCTAACTCAATTTTACAAAACTAACTTAATAAGGTGAGATCTGCACCTACTTATATATTATAATTTGGTCTTATCTCCAATTGATTTTGGATCTCCAAAGTGGGAACCCGATAGTGGGTGACACATAGGCTTAACAAACTTTGTTAGGATAAACTCTGATATCATCTTATGAAAGTGGAGTTTTAAGCCTAATTTAACCTCTCAAAATCAGTTTAGTAAAATGAAGTTTGCACTAAATCGTATATCATAATTTGGCTATACTGATTGTTTTTGTGGAATTTCCAACGCATCTAATGAAGGAAACAATCTTAGGAGTTGTTTTTATGATTTTGTAGTATTTCACAATTTATTTCCTTATTTAGTTGAGTTTGTTAAGGGGTTGGTTTTTTACTAGTAATACAAGTACCTGACCAATTTATTGGTATAAATAGGAGCATGAGTTTAAGATACTGTAACAAATTATATATTATCGATAATATACTTAGTGTTATCATTTGCTTTATTTTGTCTTCTCTCATTACTCCATAAACATACTATTTTAACAGTTTTCATTAAGTGTGTATATATTGTGGGAAGAAAGCTTGAGAATGAACCCCAAATTGCAGGAACAGGGGAAACTTGTTTTCCATGTATTGACCAAATCAACCAACTTACCAGCAATCTCAATGTGGTTCTTGTTAAATCCTCCTGGCAATGCTACAGTCCACATACAGAGCATAGACAATTTTGAATGGTTGTCCAAGTACAATTTCTTCCAGGAAAATAACTCCAGTGATCCAAGATACAACTCTGAATTGAACTACCTGCGTTTCTACCTTCCAGACATTTTTCCTGCTCTAAATAAGATTGTCCTCTTTGATCATGATGTGGTGGTGCAACAAGATCTCAGTGCACTGTGGAACATGGATATGAAGGGAAACGTAATTGGAGCAGTTGGAACTTGTCAGGAAGGAAAAATCCCATTTCATAGGATTGACACGTTCTTAAACTTTTCAGATCCATTAATTGCAAAGAGGTTTGATGTCAATGCTTGCACATGGGCATTTGGGATGAACTTGTTTGATTTGCAACAGTGGAGGAGACACAATTTAACTGCTGTCTATAACAATTATTTGCAAATGGTATGGTTAAAAATTGTCTTTATTTAATTTTGTACGCTTCAATATTTTACAGCCCAACCAAATTTTTCTAATGTAAATTTCATTCTATCTTCAGTTTGAGTCTTGACATTAACGAGTTAATGGCAATTTGAAGAACAATGGTTGACATCCAAGTTCTTGAACTTCAATTGCATTGATTGTCATTTGCATTTATCTATTTTTCATTTTAGCATCCTTAACCAAGTAGTTTGAGTTTTGATTATGAATTACCTGAATCCGAGAATAGTATCAGGCAAAGATTTGATATCACCATAGAATTTTTAGATGTGTATTTAAAATTGGCGTTTTCTTCTTGTTTCTAGTTTTGGTGGTTGAATCATATTTTGGGGAATATGTCTTATCATTCAAATTACTGTTTAAGATGGAGCAAAAATGTTAATTTGTTTGGGCAACTTTTCTTTTCTTTCCCTCGGTCTTGTTTTAAAAATAAAATTATGATGGAATAATTGTCTAATGCATTTGTCTGGGATAATGTTTGCAGGGGTTGTGGAACGTTGGAAGTCTACCTTTAGGCTGGCTCACTTTCTATAACAAGACCGAGTTGTTGAATAGACAATGGCATATTCTTGGCCTTGGTTATAGTTCTGATGTCGATCGAAATGAGATTGAGCGGGCTGCCGTTATACACTATGATGGGCTTAGGAAGCCGTGGTTGGATATTGCCATGGGCAGATATAAAAGCTTTTGGACTAAACATTTGAATTTTGACAACCAATTTTTGCAACAATGCAATCTCCAGTTATAGTTCAAAATTCGAGGTTCCCTCTACCTGATTTGAGTGGGCTTCTATTGTTGACATGCTCGATGGTTCGTTCCCAGCTAGCTTCACGTTATTATTTATGCAATTCTTCTTTAAAGTTTTCAGCATCTCTGACCACCCCAAATTTCCTTGCACTTCTTTCTAGAAACTCAGCAAATTTATAGTCATGATGAAGAGTCAGTAGCTACTTGCAGATGCAATTGGTTGTTGTGTATATAAATCTTTGGTGTCTCTTAATTTATGCCTACATTCTTTGCTATTCGGTGTGTATTTGGTGGGGCGTCACAAGGCCTGGATGTGATTCATATTGAAGCAGCTCATAGCTTTTGTGTTGAGAGATTTTAATGTGATTTTGGAGACAAATGTGGATCTTATTCAGTTCCATCGTCGATGGGTACTGATCCATTTACTTAGAAGAACAAAATTGCAAATCAGGGATGGTGGCTGTGTTTTGAATTGTTCCGTGAGGATGATTTGATCTCTAGTCTTTACAAAGTGGAAAGGAATGACCTCTTGCCTTCGTAGTGTTCCCAATTGCGAAGATCTAGCTGTTTTTCATTCTCTTTTCTCTGGTGGCTATGGAATATCAGAAGTTAAATTGGTCACGAGGGTATTACTAGGAAGGCTCATAAATCACGATGGAGGAAGATGCAGCAGGCTCATTATTAATATTTACGTTGAGTGATTTGCTTGAAATGCTGATTTTTTTATTTCTTTTTCATGTAGCTGTGTAACGACGACCCCTCTAGTTTTGGAAAGTACACTTGGGAAATTTTTCTGAGAGCAATGTTAATTATACATTTTTAATATATTTTTAAAATATTTTCATTATTATCTGAAATTTATTAATATTTATAAAACAATGTGTGAGAATTATTTAGTTTGCATTAGATATGTTGTCTGTGAAAAAAAAAACTGATTTGCTGTATGATTTCTTAAGTTATTCCTATCAAAATTAACAAATTTATTATATATAACTAGTTGTTATTAGATGATAATTGCCGCTGTCCTTTTTTTTTAAGTTATTAAATAAGGAGTTTAATTAACAAGACTGTCAGAATAAGATGTGTTGGAGAATAAATCAGTGTGTAAAAATTTAGATTTTTCTCAGTATTTTTGAAAGACATCCCATGGACATTATGATTTCTTGAATTTCTTATTTGTTAATATAGAACTACCCTCACTGCCCGAAAAATTGTTAGGCATTCTCTTTGGTTCCAATTAAATTCTCTACCGAGGAAAGAAGCTCACTGTGTGTATGTATGTGAAAGATGTGAAGTAATTATTTTTTCATGTTTCATACAAGAACATTTAAAAATAATTATAATTTTTCCTGGAAAAAATTTGCTCCAACTTCCTAAAATCAACCTATATGAAGTGAGTAGAATATCGATCATGAAACCGATTATTTGACACGTGTCTGGAAATTATAGGATTACTGCAGATAAGGATATCTAACAAGGGGCCACGAATCTATCCATGTTTTGTGGTGCACAGCACTGTCTTGGGATCGATGATATTAATTTTAACGTTAGGTTAGGTACTAAGCTGATCCACTTGCTCCCGGTCATACTCCATTTCAGTTTCAACACTCTGTGATCATTCATAGTTACTGAAAAAAAAATGGCCACCATCTCCGCTGCTACAACCACCCCATCGATCACCCGGGCATGTCTTGTGCAAAAGCGGCCTCTTGGGGTCTCATCTCCTGTTCTTGGTTTGTCTTTTCTAACCCTAAATCGCCATTGTAAATACGATTTTATTTTCATGTCTGATTTCTTCAACATGCAACAAGACATGTTTTAATTGATTGTTTGGTTTAGAATAATGTTGTTTGATGATGCAATCCTTTTCTTAAGCATTAAATTGTTTTATATAGGATTGCCAACAATGGGTAAGGTGGGAAGAGTGAGGTGCTCCATGGAGGAAAAACCTTCTGTGAAGGAAAGCAGCTCAAGTATAGGGATGGGAGCATCTTTGATGGCAGCTACCTGTGCTGCAGTCATGTCAAGCCCAGCCATGGCCTTGGTGGATGAGAGACTCAGCACCGAAGGAACCGGGCTCCCCTTTGGGCTTAGCAACAACCTTCTTGGTTGGATCCTGTTGGGTGTCTTTGGTCTTATCTGGGCTCTCTTCTTTGTCTACGCTTCTTCGCTTGAAGAGGATGAAGAGTCGGGATTGTCCCTTTAGATAGAAATTCTGAAGATTCCACTCATCTTCTGTTGTGTTAAAACAAACTTGTGTACTTAATTTCTTCGTCTTTCTTTCAACTCCAACACAATGTTCATCACTCTTACTTCTTTCTGCTGTCTCATCAATTCGTAATACTAAATAACATGAAGCACTACGGTCCTAGTGGACGAGTAAAGCAACATTGGTGACGCTTAAAGAATCAATATAAGAAAAACTAGAACCGATGTTTTAAATTAATTTTCCAAACCCAATTAACCAAGAAGCAACTGTTTTGTATTGATCCTCCCAATCACAATCACTACACCTATTGCTTATATCTTTTCGAGTACTGCAATTGCTAAGGTCTGTGATCTTGTGGGATTACTCTAAGGCTCACTATTACACCATTTCTTTTGTATGAATTTGGATTTAAGGTGTAGATTAGATAAAATAATGTGATTTAAAAGAAAAAAAAAATGTGCGTATAGCGGTTTGTAATAATTTGAAATAAAATTATACAACTACGATCATTTTGTAGGTCTTTGGGGTTGCAAGTCAGTTTAAGGATAGTTTGATCTAGAGTTGGCAACATTGCATACATATCTGATCCGTTATCTAAATTGAAGAAGTTATTTATCATCCCATTTTTTTTTATCTTTTTTTATTTATTAGGTATTTAAATGTGAGTTTAAATTTTATATTGAGTGGAAATAAGATTTTTGAGCAGAAAGAATACTCATAAACTCAATGTCTGAAGGTTTTGGATTAAAGGTGGTGTTATTCATTTGTATGTTTGGTTCTGTTATCATTCTTGTGAGATTTTTTCAATATTTTTTTCTTGAATTTTTTCAACAAGTGTTATTAGAGCCGATGGTTTCCTCAAATTAGTACATTTTGATGAGATTGTTGAACAATATATAAGAAAGAAGACTTACAAATTCAATGTCTTAAAGGTTTTGGATTGAAGGTGATGTGTTTGACCCTATTTTCATTCTTGAATTGAAGGTGATGTGTTTGACCATGTTCTCATTCTTACGAGTTCTCTCCCATATTTTTTTCATCATCCGATTATCCAATTTTACCACCCATAGGATTTTCCGAACATTACCAAAATGGTTTACATTACCAAAATGGTTTTATCATCCTAAAGATTCAATTTTGCTAACAGTGCAGTATTTAACAGACAGTGTACATAGTTTTGGTATATTTTTTTGAAGATACTTTTTTCTAATTATAATGGAGATATTAGGAATTATTTTTATTCTAATAATATTTTATTTACAATACTTTTTCAAGTTGGTAAATAAATATTAATCATTAACTTGCTTTTAAAATTTTAAAATCTGTTCTAAAGAGTCTTTTATATGAAATTTTATAATGATTATTAATTTTAATACGTTTGATCATGTGTTATACTATATTATAAACCATGTTAAAGGTTAATTTGTTATATTGTACAATTATATAGGAATGCCAACCTTTATTTTAAAGTCATCAAGTATCATTATTTTAAAGTCATCAAGTATGATTTTTGTTCAGGGTTCTTTACACACATTTTCAATAAAGATTCAAAATCAACTTTCACACTAAAACGAGATATTCTATTGTGTTTTTGGTTTTTCTATACTATATGTAGAATTTTTATTAGTAACAGAACTGATATAGTTTACATTTATATATATATTTAAGGTCAAAATATCTTGTGAAGAATAACCTTTTTCTTAGGCTTGATTTTAAATACTGAAAAATTTTGTCAGCTGTTTGCATGTGTTTTTCTCTTGGATCATGCATAAATTAATTTATCACATAATTGCATAATAACTTCTTGATTTTTTCTTATTGGAGATCTCTCTTCAATCCCAATTTTATGATTATGTTTAATAGAAACTCCATGAGGTTTTTACATCCTAACTTACCTATTTCTTTTAAGAAGATTAAATACATATTTTCTTTGGAAGATGGTTCTTTAGAAACAACTTTATTTTAAGGAGATACTTAAAATTTCTTAGGTATTTCATTTCAAAATCGACCACCAATTTTTCTTTAAAGCCATCTTCTCATGTTCATTATCTCCTATAACAATAATGACATTTACATTAACCAACTATAGTGTAAGTTTACCTATAATGAAGTGTTTTATGAATAAAGTATGATCTTTTTAGTTTTGCATAAAACCTAAGGAAATTATTTTGTAAATCTTTCAAACCATACTTTTGGACATTGCTTAAGATCATATAAGGCCCTTTATTCCTTCCACCATAAGTTTTAAATTTAGGAGAAATCTCCATATACACTTCTTTTAAATCTCTATCTCTATGAAGATATTTTTTTAACACAAGATATTTTTTTACTTTCTCAATGCAATGAGTAGATCCTTAGTAACGTTTACCTCCTTATTGTTGCCTTTGGGAATCCTCACCTCCAAGTCAAATAACTCTTCTTAATCTAGAGTCAAAGTGGATTTTTTTTTTTCAAAGTATTTGTCATCTTCTACTTTTTCTTTCTCACTGTAGGTTGGTTCGATCTCATTTATGGTGGCTTCATCACCTAAATCTTGAACATCTTGCAAAGATAGATATGGTAATGAAAGAAATGAGAGCTCCTTCGCTTCAAGTTTTTTCTCCACCTTGAAGCGGTTGACTAGCTTGTGACATTCACGGTGATATAATCTATAATATGATCATTCTTAAAATGATCATATTTGTACCTTTCTTTATTATGAGGATAATCAATATATACACATTTAAGAGTTGTAGAATCTAATTTAATGCGATTAGGATTATAATAGTGAACAAAAAATAGAAATCTAAAAGAGTAGAGGGAGCAAAAGACAAAAAGTACTCAATAAGACTAACATTATTTAAGATAGACTAGGTAGCTTATTGATGACCTATGTAGCAATTATTGTATCTTCTCTCTAATAGTTTTTAGGACCAAACATCTAAAAAAGGAGGGTCTAACTATTTCTAAAAAATGACGGATTTTTCCTTTCTACAACTATGTTTTATTGTAGAGTATTAACACATATTAGTTCATAAACAATATCATTATGAGATAAATTTTGAAAATTTCTTGATTCACATATTTAATACCATTATTAGACCTAATTATTTTGGTGGTGTTTTTAAATTGATTTTTAATAAGAGAGAAAATTTTTAAAAAATTTTAAAGATCTCAAATTTACTTTTCCATAATATATGTTCATGTGAAGGAGTACTATTAATAAAAGTAAAAAATCATTTTTCTTCATAAATAAATTCTAAAACTGGTTTCCAAACTTCAAAGTGATTCAAGTTAAATGGAAAATTACTCCTTTTACCAAAAATGTTATTTGACAGTTAACAAATATCACATTTGAAAGACTCTATAGTAAATAAATAAGGGAACATAAATCTTATAAAATTAAATAATGGATGTCCAAGTATCTTATAATGAAGTCATATCCTCCTTAGTCATTGAAATTGTCTTCCTCATGACAATCTAATAAAATACATAATAAGAAGAAAAAATAGTTACTAAATAATTCAAATCTTTTATAAATTTTTATAAAGAGATAAGACTATCGATCTAATTGTGAGACATATAAAACATCTTTAATTTGCAATAAATGATTTAAAATTATATTAGTGGATATAGATATAGTATTGCAACTATAATAAGTTGTTTTATATTTGTTTTGATATACAAATTGAAGAGTTTAGAAAAATTAATCATATAATCAATTGCTCTTAGTCAAGAATCCAAACAGTTGAGACATATGAGTAATAGTATTGAATATAAATTACAAGGAAATTCAATTTAGAAGATTTAGTCACTAATTTAATATAATGATATATCTTTTCTTGGTTTTATACATATTTTAATCATTGATAAGAATATGGATAAGTTCAAAATAAATAAGGTTTATATATATATATATATATATATATATATAGGATTTGATAAGAAAAATAATGTAATGTGTATATGTATGAAAAAAAAATTTAGAAATATTTTTAAGAAAAAAATTAAAAAAGAGTGAACAAGAGTGATACACCAGTCCTCTTGAAAACATTATCGATAGACTCAGCAAGGTTCCATATGGGTGAGGAAAAGCCTCTAGTCTTGGGTTAGCTTCACTGCTTTTGACCCTGTTAATAGTAGAAAAAATAAAGAACGTTAACGGGTTCTTCTTGTTGAAATCTTCAAGCATTTGGTAGCGTTAGAAATGCAATAAATGGAATAAAGAGGAACTTTGAGGTAGCTTCAGACACTACCTTTGATGTTAAATATTCCATTCTCTCAAGTGCTCCACAGTTGTATCATATTGCACATTTATATCTTGATGTGAACTTCACTATCTTATAATCTAAATGTCTATTTTACAAAAACCAAATTCAAATAAATTTAGAAATATAAAAGACGAAAAGAATTTCTTAAAGCATAAATTAAAATTTATAAATAAGAATAAGGACCAAAGATTTAATTTAGTCTTTGTATAAATGAATATTTTTCACAATTTATTACTTTACATGTACTCTTTCTCTTAGTTAACTTTTTTTTTTTATATAAGAAAACAGTCTATTTGCATATAATATATAAATCTATATTGTTATCTAATCACAAGTTGGAATGTTTAATAAGTTTATTGACTATTTTTCAATATTAATAATCCTTCCACTCTTCTCTATCCCTTTTCATACTTTATAAGATACATTTTTAACTACTTTCTTTATCAATTATTTTATAATTTTATCAAGGGTAATGTTTTTTAAAATAATTTTTTATTTAATAAATTACTAATTCCACATATACTCTTTTCAAGTATAATAATTTACTTTTTCCACTTAAAATAACTAATATATATATTTTTAAATTGTATTAATTTAAATTAAAAAAATATGATTATACATGTGTGTAAGATGACACGTATTTTTACTTATAATAATAATAATTTATAATTATTAATGAAAAAATATTTTTTTAGGATGATAATATGGGATGGGTTGTGTAGGTTAGATAAGTTACCTCAGTAACTTATTGAAGTCGTCTTGCATAACCTGCAACCCATATGGACCAATGATGAGATAGAATAGTTAACTCGCATAATTTATATAAAAAAATATGATCCTTTTATATTTTGTTATTTCTTCACTCACTTTACTTTTAAAAAAATCTTTCAAATTAAATTCTTTTCCCAAAATCTTCTATTCGCACTTGTCCTTACACTTTTGATTAGGTAATTCATCTTTCTCTCTAATTTGTAATCCCATATTTAAATGGCTTTGTCATGTTCTTATCAGAATGTTCCTTTGTGAAAAAGACATTGAGAAATATAATATCAATAAATAATTTGAAATTGTCGAACCTGAAAAAAAAAAAAGATATAAGGCCATAACATCTTATTATTAGAGATATTTTACTTAATTTGGGATGAGTAAAGATGGAAAAGAAATGGAAAAATACAATAGTTGTAACACAATATATGTGATTAGTGGAACTTATTTAAATTGTCATGTCATGAGACGTGATAAAATCAAAACTGAAGATGTGGATCAAATGATTTTAGATATACAGAGAAAGTTAAAGGGAAAAAAGTATAGATCAAGTTATACATCGTGATTTGTTGTCTAATATAATTATTAGCCACAATTTGCCTTACAAATTTGTTGAGTATCTAGAACTCGTGAATTGGATAAATTTTCCTAGTGCAATTATGGTATCTAAAAACACTATTAAGGTTAATATTGAGATAATGTATATGCAAGAAAAGACAATATTTAAGAAATTGTTTGCCTCAATTCCTAATATGATTTGCTTAACTTTTAATTTATGGAAACCAATTAATATTAAGGGTTTCATATCTTTGACTTCCCATTTTGTTAACCTGACTTAGAAGTTAAATAGCAAGCTTCTTAACTTTTGTCATATGTGTCCCTCTCACATAGGTTTTCACAAGTTTTGAGGTGTTTAAGAAGATTAATGACTTTATTAAAAGATCAAGGATCAGAGAAAAAATCTTTTCCTAACATTTTGGATAATGCTTATGCTAATGATGTTCTCCAAAATACTTTAAAAAGTCAACTTTTTTTTATAAAATGGTTTAATATGTGGTGGTGAATTATTTAATGTTCATTCTTATGTGCATATCTTAAATTTAATTGTTCAAGAAATATTAAAGGTGAGTGATATTTTGAAACAAATTAAAAATATCATTAAATATGTGAAGAGTTCAAAGAGTATAATAGTGAAATTCAAACAATGTCTTGAAAGATTTAGTGATATTGATGTATTATGTTAATTGTATCTTGATGTCCCTATAAGATGAAACTCAATTTACTTGATTCTTAAAAGTGCTCTTAAATATCAATGTATTTTTTAATCTTGTACTTGGTTGATAAATCTTATAAATATTGTACTTTGAGGAAGAGTGAGAGAGTGTTGAAAAAGTTTATAAGTTATATCCACCTTAATTTTGCCATAAGTTTTGTAATTTTTTATAAGTTTGGAAAAATTAGTGTTTCATGATGAAAAATGTGAAAGAAGAAGATAAACTAATTAAAAATATGGTTGAATTGATTATAGTTAAATTTAAGAAATATTGAGGTGTATATAATGTTGTGTTTACATGTGATGCAATTTTAAACTTAAGAATAAAATTAAAACATTGAGTCTTTTACTATGAAAAATTGATTCACTTATTTGAAAGTTAAAATTGGAAAAGATAAGAAAAAATTATATAAACTTTTTTTTTTCGAATAGTCTAACAAAGGTTTTAAAGCGTCATTAAATATTCAAATGTGTAAGCATGAACATTATTCATTCTCATTTACTTTTAAACCAAGTCTTTTTTTATATAAGTTAAGTACTTTAATCTACTTTAATTAATTTTTAAAATTTTGTTACCCTTATTCATTATGCATATTACTAACTTATTATATCATAATAGGAATTAATAATCGCCAAGCTTCAAACAAGAAAGGACACAACTTTATACTTAATTGGTTTGACTAACTTTGTAAATTTCTTTTTTTAACAAATGGATGTGTTAGAATGTTAATAACAATCTAACACTTCTCAAATATTGCTTTAATGGTTGGAGATTTGTTCAACATTCTTATTATCACAATTGCATTTGAATCTTTATTTAGCATTAGTTTCTGGATCTTTAAACAATATAGAAATCATCTTTTACTTGAAAACGTGAAAGAAAATATTTGTACTTCTATTTTGAAAGCATAAATTTTCTGAGGATTAGCTTATTATATTTTTATTGTATTTTTTTTATTTTAAATTTATTCATTCACATGGTTCAAACAATGTGTACAAATGATATAAAATATTATAATTATGAAAAAGCAAAAGATAAAAGTTGGATACATCCTACTAAAATAGAAAGACAATAATAATGTTTTTTAAATGAACATAATGTAACAAGGAATTATTATAGTTTTTAATAGCTTGAATAATAATTTTTATGTTTCTTTGTTAATGAGAAATTTAATTTTAATATATTTATCTGTGAAATATTTTAAGATAACTTTTTTATTTTTAAATTTTGCTTATACAGTTGATCCATAAATCTGCGGCGATCGTTACAGAGCATATGGGCCAATTCACTTTTTACAAGGTCAAAATGGGACTGACAAATATCCCTACTTTTTCTAACAAAAAATAAACTTAATATAAAGTAATTTCAACTTTTTTTAATCTCAGTCCTTGTTTCAGTAGGAGTGAGAATCTAAGTTAATCTCAATAGACAGGTTTTAATGATATATAAATTTTGCTTTAATATAAAGTTATTTTTTGGAACATAAATTTTGACAGTCCATGTCCAATTAATAAAATGGAAAGCTAAAGTTTACTACACTTATAAATAAGACAATTTTTTATTTTGATTTTATCTTTTTAATTTTAAAATATTTGAAAATAATTCTTACTACATATAAAATCAAATATGACATTGTTTTTGGAAAGAGAACTACACCTTCTTTCTGAGAGCATGACTGTTCTTATTTGGTATATTAATTCTGTAATAAACAAATATTTGAATATTGAATGTATTTAATTGGCACATAATTATAATATTTTTTATGGAAAATTATTTATGATGATATTAATTAGGGTTTTCTGTTTTGGAAGTGAGAAGAAGAGTATAAAGTGATATTGGAAGAAGTAAAATTGCACTAAGAAAAGAAAAGGAGCGCAGAGAGAGAAGAAGTGAAAAAAACAGAAATACAAAAGCAATGGCTACTTCGCTCTCTTTCTCGCCATCGCTCTCTCTCAACACGCTCTTCTTCAACAAGACGCTTCCATTTCCTCGCTCTTCTTTTCTCCCTCGCTCACTTTCCAAATCCCTAATCTCAATCTCCACGCGCCGCTGCTCCTTCACCGTGCGCGCCCAATCGCAAAACGGAGCCGATGCTGTCGCCGCCCACTACGACTTCGACCTCTTCACCATCGGCGCCGGAAGCGGCGGCGTCCGAGCCGCTCGCTTCGCCGCTAATACCGGTGCTTCTGTTGCCATCTGCGAGCTTCCTTTCTCCACCGTCTCTTCCGAAACCACCGGAGGCGTCGGTGGAACGTGAGTTTCTCGTTTTCCCTCAGTTTTTACAATTTCGATTTGTGAAACTAGGGTTTCTTGTTTTGGAGGATTGGAATTCGTCGATTTCGGGCTAACCAAGCTCTTTTGATAAGTTCACAGTATTGGATATTTATTTGGCTTTTTTCATGCAACGTAATAAAAATATTTAAATAATCATATCTCAGCTTAACCCCTTTTAGTCCTCAAATTACAAGAGATTTAAAATGCTAAGTCTATCTATTAAAGAAAGATATTTTAAGTAAGTATACTTAAGAATTTTATGCTTATTGTCTTTATGATATCTTAATAATGACTGAGCCTTCAACTCAACCTGTGGTGGTTTTTATATGAATAAATGTTTACAAGTTAGCTATTTAGTCAATTTTCCCTGTATTATGGCCTTCTCACTGTATTCATTGATTGTATTCAGTTTTTGTTCCTTTTTAGAAGAATTCAAATGCTTATTTTTATGTTTCCTTTGTCTTCTCCTTGTAGCTGTGTAATACGAGGATGCGTGCCGAAGAAGTTGCTGGTTTTTGCATCAAAGTTTTCTCATGAATTTGAAGAAAGTAATGGTTTTGGCTGGAGATATGACAGTGAGCCGAAGCATGATTGGAGTAGTTTGATAGCTAATAAAAATGCTGAGTTGCAGCGTCTTACTGGAATCTACAAGAATATCTTGACCAATGCTGGAGTCAAGCTGATCGAAGGCCATGGAAAGGTAGGATAATGCTATGGCTTTGGTTTGAAGTACTTCATAGCTTTCTAGATAATAATCAACAAATAAAGATTTTTTTTATATTTTATGGTGATATTGCTTTTGGAACCCGCAGATTATAGATTCTCACACGGTTGATGTTAATGGGAAGCAATATTCAGCCAAACACATTTTAGTTGCTGTCGGAGGTCGCCCCTTCATTCCTGATATTCCTGGGAAGGAATATGCAATAGATTCAGATGTTGCTCTTGATTTACCATCAAAACCTGGGAAAATAGCTATTGTTGGTGGTGGTTACATTGCCTTGGAGTTTGCTGGTATCTTTAATGGTTTGAAAAGCGAGGTTCATGTCTTTATACGGCAAAAGAAGGTTCTGAGGGGATTTGACGAAGAGGTATGCAATCATGAATGATATAATTGGAGAATTGTTACTGCTTAATAAACTATCTCATTCAAATTGTAAACTACGTCTGCAGATTAGAGATTTTGTTTCGGAACAAATGTCTCTGAGAGGTATTGAATTCCATAACGAGGAGACTCCCCAAGCTATCACGAAGCAAGCTGATGGTTCATTCTCTTTAAAAACCAACAAAGGTACAGTGGACGGTTTCTCACATATTATGTTTGCTACTGGACGAAGACCTAATACTAAGGTATTATTTTCAATTATATATTTTTACTTTTCTGTAGCTACCTGTTTGAAATCTAAATATGTGCCAGTATATTTTAGCTTAGAAAATTATTTAGAGGTGAGGAATTTGATTGAGCTTACCAATATTGTTTTTCAATTGAAAATCATGTTAACAACATACATTGAATAGATCAATAGAAATAGTTTTTTAACTATTGTTTTAGTCTATTATGTGCCAATATTTTCCCCAAGTTATGTGCTTAATTTTCTTTGAATAATTCTGTGCTGATGCTGCATGCTAGTTTCTGTCTTTTATTAGAGGTTGGGAACTTTTTAACTCCGGTTTATTTGCCCTTGCTCCTTAGTTGGCCCCATTTCCTTAAGGGTTATGTTACATGTTTCAAATTTTAAAATTTAAATTTTTACTTTGCAACATCTTATTTTTATACATTGAGCAGAAAGAGACGAAAACATAGTGAATATATTTATGAACTGCAATTTCACTGCAGAACTTAGGGCTGGAGTCTGTTGGCGTGAAACTAGCTAAAGATGGAGCAATAGAGGTAATTTAAGCTTTATCATTGGTTCTATTTAGTGTATATTCATATGTTCTTGGTCTCACTCTTCTTCATCCCAGGTTGATGAATACTCTCAAACATCAGTTCCTTCAATTTGGGCAGTTGGAGATGTTACAAACAGAATAAATCTGACCCCAGTTGCTTTGATGGAGGGAGGGGCATTAGTGAAAACACTGTTTCAGGATAACCCAACAAAACCTGATTATAGGTATATATACATAATGCATCATGTTTTAGGTTTTTATTTGCATTATGCTGAAGCTCAGATGGATTTTTTAAACAAAATATCATTGATAATAAATTGGTAAAAGAACTGATAGTGTGTAAAAGTAGTCCTGTGACAATAACGACTGCTTATAAAGTTTGTATAAAATATAACTTGACTTTTTGTATTATTACTATTGTTTCATACCTATTAAATATAATCTTTCCATTATTGCTATTCGATCCTGGGATAATCATTTTAACTGTTTTTTTTTAATGTTAAAAACACAATGAAATATCCTGGTCGCTGGACTTCAGAAAACACTTCTTTGAGATTTCAAATTTGCCAGTTATATGGTATAATTATTGACCTTAAACATATGCTATAAGACTCCATATTCTACTATTTTGAATCTTCTTGATTTGCTGATATATTTTAAGAAACCAGTTTTAGGATTGCAAAAGATTCATATATAACTTTCATATGTATAGCTGGTCTGGGACTGACAGTTACATCCTCAAATGGCTTCACTATTCAGAGAGAATATCATTATAAAAAAAATCCAACTGTTGAATCGTGGGTATCTATTCTGCCAATCTTGCACATTAATTTTGAAATATTTTTATTTGTTTGAAAGCTTGTTCATAAATCTCTGATGATAAAAGAAGTAATCGACAATGTATCTGAATTACAGTTGTGATGGAACTAATGAAACCATTTGTTTGAAGGTCAAACTATTTTTGAATTCCGTTAACTTATTTGTGAGTATCGAGAACAGAGCTGAGTAGTTCAGCAAAGGTGAAGAAACCAAAATCTTTATTGTATTTCAAACAGTTGGAAATTTTGGTTCCTGAGCATATTTGTTGTGACCCAACCAAATAGGACTTGACCCAATAGTTAATAGTAGAGAAACTGTTATAAAAAATGTCAAACAGTGTCTTTCTAGTAAATCGTCTCTTCAATAATTTATTAGTGCATACATTATGCTCTAGCTTTCCGTTTCCATAATGTAAACAACCACTCATTCCGGAATGTGCACATAATATCGGATGCTAATCTTGGTAGCTTGTACACTGCTGTGTTTTAGTAAATTCATACCTTCCCAACTAATTCTGTTACTTTCCTCTTTATCTAGAGCTGTTCCTTCCGCTGTATTTTCTCAACCACCAATTGGACAAGTTGGTCTTACTGAAGAACAGGTGGGAGAATTTTGTAGTGTCTGATTCTCATACATGCAAATGACCTTGTGCATATTTTAGTTGGTTGTGCAGATTAATGTTTTAATGATGTCTTTTGTGATTTTCCAGGCTGTACAGCAATATGGAGATATTGACGTCTACACTGCAGATTTTAGGCCGCTGAAAGCTACTCTCTCTGGGCTTCCGGACCGGGTTTTTATGAAATTACTAGTCTCTGCAAAAACAAATCAAGTTGTGGGTTTGCATATGTGTGGAGAAGATGCTCCTGAAATTATACAGGTTTTTGTTGCTACAGCTGCTCTGTATTGCTTTGTAACGATACGTGAAATTTCAATTCACTTGATATGCATTTGATTTGATGCCCAGGGGTTTGCAATTGCTATTAAAGCGGGCTTGACCAAGGCTCAGTTTGATGCCACTATAGGCGTTCACCCAAGTGCAGCTGAGGAATTTGTTACCATGAGGACTCCTACCAGGAAGATTCGAAAGAGTCCATCATCTGAGGTAAGTAGATGATTCTCAGCTTGTTTTTCATTGATTTTCTTGTCCAGAAAGTCATGCATTGGTCAACAAAATAAATACATAGGTGATTTAAGTGGTAATGAATAATACATCAACCATACTTTGATCTTTAGAATTCAAGGACACTACATATACATTTATTGAAAAATAACTGTATTGAATCCTATTTTTTCCATGCACGACTGACTATTGAATCCAAAGTCTGGCTGTTGTATTTCCCCTCCTAGGTCTGGCAATATGACATTCACTTGGGCTTTAAAGTCTTGATGATACGTGCTCTTCTAATAATTTCAAATTGCTAGTTTTGTAAATTTGTATAATAAATTTGCGTATGAGTAATGGTGGTTCCATTTAATACCAGGGAAAGTCGGGTTCTGACGTAAAAGCTGCAGCAGGAGTTTAACAATAGAGCTGTGCTTAATTGTTATACTTGAACAAACCAGTCGGTGCCTCAAGGTATCGATGAATTTCTGTTTCTTAAAAGAATACATATTTTTCGTACTCACGTACTGCGTTAAGTTTTTTTAATGGTGAATTAGGACTTCAGTAGACATTAGTATCTTGTTTGTGCAGTGCTGCCATATCACACATGGACAAATAAAATTACGAAATGATATGTGATTTCAGTAACTGACAGGGTTAGTTGTCTTTGTTGATTGTTAACCAGGCTGGTTGTCACTGAAATTATCGTGATTGTCAAATTGTTGGAAGAAATTCAGGACGATCTTCAGCAACCGAGTTTTCAGCACAGTACATCGAATATTCAATTGACCCCGGATAAGGCGAGTGAAACTTTCGTTGCCATTTTTTTACCTTTTGTAATCTAAATCATTTTTCCTTTGCCAGTCCTTTCATGTACAAAAAAATAAGAGGAAATTCCGTGAGAGTTTGATTTTAAATAGTCTTTTTTCTATCGAATTTGTAGTGGGAATTGAGACAAAAACAATCGGCAGCATGAATAATAAGTTTCTTTTCTAATATACATGATGTTATTCGTCTCTATATTTGCAATTTCCAACTGCAAAATTTATCCATTCTTGTGGGTGCACAAAATCATAGGACGAGCTGAGTTAGGCTTAATAAACAAAATCAAGTGGTCAAATTATATGATATATTATTCTTTTAATGTTATAATATGTTGACTGGTTTATAGGCTGCGTTTAGGATATTTGTTATGTATATTTTAATTTCAATTTCCCTTGTTATATGCTGGTCACTTAGCACTCTGCTGCTCTTTTTCTAAGGCATTTCATTGTCTCATGAATTCATTTCAATAACGTGTATCTCCCGATTTTAAATATCAAATATTAAAATATTTTATACTATTTTGATTCTTTCTAACATTGCTCTTCTTGGTCTAGAGAAATATGAAAAAGGAAAAAAGAGCAAGCATTTACCCAATTTCAAGTACCTAACCATGCCATGCCTAAAAGTATTTTATTCTTTTGGTCTAAAAAGTGGCACTAATTTCTTTTGAATGCGTCCATAGTTATGGGAAATAGAATGACAGTGTCCTTGATGTTTTTCCTCTATCATTGTCTAAATCTTCATCATCATCCTCTCAACTACTTCCTCTACCCTTATCAGAAAACACTGCAGTTCTTCTTCCCTGCAACCTCAGTAGTTTCAGGAGGTTGTCACCCTTTGTCACAATAAAATAATTATGAGGGCAATAATCTTTTATCATTCTCAAACTCCATCATCACATCACAATATAGGAATTCAAGCTTTATGAGATAGAATTGAACACTTGATTATTTTATTTATTAGTGAATCATTATTTAAATATTAATTTATGTACTAACAATATTTTTGTATCCGTTTTGATCATATTCTATTTTATTTTATGTATCAGCAGTGATATTTTATGTTATATATATATATATATATATATATTTACCTTTACAAAACTAACATTTCGTTCTTAAATTACCTAAACATAATATTAAAAACCTCCAATCATAATATGAAAATGATTAAATATAATCTTAAGTTGTTCAAGTGTAAATCATAACTAAATAACATTTTCACTAAAAATAATCGTAAATTAACGAGACACTTCTGAAAGAAAAAAGCACCACTACTGATTTCTCACATTAACGATGAATTTGCTAGAGGCATAATGTGAAATATAATTTAACAAAACATTTATTTCCATGCAAATTCATCTCTAAATCCTAGAATTTTAACCAGAGTTATTCATTTGTTGGCAATTTTGTAGTTAACTCGTCAGAGAAATAATTTGTCGCCAATTCATTATAAAGTCCAGATAATGATATTTCAATTTAGCTACTGATAATTCCTTTGCAAAAGCTTCACAAAACTAATGAGAGAAATACTTTCTCGCTAATCCTTCGTGCATCTGGCCAAGTTAAAATATATGATCTACGACACAATTCCCATGCAAATAATAGGAAAAAACAATATAAACTTTTCTTTAAAGTAATTACACACCTATAATTTATTATGTCATTTAATCATTTTGTATACATTTATATAATAATTTATTATGTAATAATTAATTATCTTATATATTTTTATATATTTAGAATGTTTAAGTAATGTCTAACACATTTCAATTTCAATTATATTTTTTTTTTCATACGAAATTTAATTCATATATTAACTGGTTTAAAAATATCAACTATTAGTTAATGTTTATATTTACTTTACGTTGCAATAAGTTATTATTTGTCGTCTTTGGCTAATTTAAATTATTAATAAGAAATTGTTATTTTAAAAAATTGACTCTAACGAACCACCTATTATGTGATTCACCTGCACATATATAAAATTTGATTATTTTTTTAATATATACCTGGCTTCTCATTGATAAAATGTTTTGAAGAATTGGTGGAAGTTTGAATATTACCATGATAACTTTATGGACATGAATTGTTAATGATGAGTTTGATAAATGGAAGGCACAGTGTAGTGTAGTGCATTTCATGTATCAGATGGAGTGAGACCGAGTTGGGTGAGATGGTGATGCATATCTTCGGGGTGAACCTGAAGCTTTGGTCGTTCAGGCTGCATCCAGCGTCCATCGTTGCTCCTGATCATGCCCTTGTTCGCATCTTGCCTCCAGTTTGGTGGAATCATGTGATGGTCCTTCAGGAAGTCACATCCCTTGTTCACCAGCGCAGGATCTCTTCCACTCGCTAGCACGAATCTTTCACCCTTCCCATGGTATCTGCATGCGCATCCACTAATTAATACTTATTAACATCTTGTCTTAATTATAATCTACTTAACTCTACTTTAATACAAAGATGTTATAAAGCATATATATATTTATTTACTCTTCAAGTTCTTTATAAAGAAAAATAATATATACATCTATTTATTAATAAGTTACACCTATGATCTCTTAGAATCTGTATAATGCATTTTAAAGACATGGCACTTTCTAACGCCACTATTATTAGAATAAAAGCTGACAATATTTTGGAGTGATACGTCAATAACTACATAAATTTATACCACCATCTACAACTAGTTTTATTAAATTTTATTTAATAGTTTAATTATATTTTAATTACATAATTTAAATTTAATAATTTAGAGTTGTTAAAAACTTGTTTAGAAAAAAAAAGTCAGTGGTCAACATAATTTTTTCCAATATTTTGTTTTCATGATCATTTGACTAGCTTGATGGCTGTAAGAATACGTCGTTTGTTAGGTTTGACCAAACAACTATAGCTAGTAATATAAACACGAACGGTAACAAATTATATTGAGCATCCAAAAAACGAGTCGGAAATAGAATATTTACGTGCCAAGGCCTAAGGACTAGTATTTTGTCCTCAAGTTCTCCAATTATGCAATTCATGCCCGTATTTAGTAATTTACGATGCATTGCTCCCATTCTTATCTTCCATATATCTATTTTATTATATATGTGAAGACAAAAAAATAATGTTGAAGTTGATGTTTCACTAATTATATTGAATCCATGTAATACCAATCTATCCCTTTCCCTACACGAAATCACTGTTTTAATACGTGTCACTAGCATTATATATTAGGTTGCTCTTATCAAGATGAGTTATAGCATGTTAAAATAATCATGTGCCCACTACAATCTATTCCTATCTCACCTAATAACAACCAAGTTACAACTAATATATTATGTTATTCATTTTTCTTTTGCAAAAAGTGTTATTTTATTTTTCAATAGTAAAAAATAGTGGAACATGTGGACTACTTCAGCCCATATAAAACAAATTCTAATCTATATCATAAACATTTCATCCACATTTAACACAAACATGATTAAATAGTGGGTTGAACCTAACCTCTTTTAAGAACTCATCTACCTTTGCTATATCTAGACTATACTTCCTATTTATTGAGTTCGGTTGATTTGATCCCAATGCCAACTATACCTTCTTGCACATACCATTGTATGTGGAACCGACAACACAAGTTTTGTATACAAATATTTCCAATCAAGTTTTTTTTTTTTTTTTTTTTTTTTTTTTCTCTTTTCCTTACCATTCAAAACATATATCACAGATTTGGTTTGATTTATTTTAAGTGCAATGTGAAATTGAAACTAATACAAGATTTTGTAGTTTGAGTTTATGGTTTTTAAATTTTTTTATATATGGATTTTATGGGCAATTAAAAAATGAATTCAATTAATGCACTATAGAGTTTAATAATTAGTTGATTTTAAAAAATAACATTTAGATAACTATAATGATTATATTTCAAATCATTCATAATCAACAAAAAAAACTCACAAATTAACACGACTAAGAAAGTATATAACACATAAAAGAACATAACGGAATTATGACTTAGTTTAGGAAAACAAGATTTTATATAAAAAAATTTTAGTTTCACTAATTCCATTTTTTTTTATCACTTCGATAATTAAAAGACTCGCGTATGATCTATTCTACAACCCCCATTACAAATTTATTGGATTACATATATAGCATTGATGTACCCTTTTAAACCATGAATAGTCTATTAACGATTTAAGGTTTCTTTTAACTTGATTTGTCTTAGTAAAAAGAAAAAACCTGATTAAGAATTATTTTCACTAAAAAAATCAAACTCAATCCATACAAAACGATTTCACTTTGAGTTCAGTACATTAAGTACTTATACTCCATTCATAGTTTACTACCACAGAATAATAATCTGATACATGTACAACACGTAAATGCATGCAGTGAGACAGAAGAAAATAGCAAAAGAAATGAAAGGAGTTGAAACTGACCCGTCGAGAAGATGCAGAAGACCTTCCAAGTTATGGGCACAGACTGCATCAGCATTGGGATTCAGAAACGGCGATTTCCGGTGGTCCAGCTCCAGCTCCACCCCAACGTGCGAGTAGCTCCAAGGCAGCTTCTCCGCCACCTTCATCACCGCCGCCGGCAAGTGCTCGTTAAACAAAAATCCGGGAGCCTTGGGCACCACGTCATGCTTGTTCACCACCCTCAACACCTTCACCCCCAGCCTCTCCAACCTCTCCTTGAACCTCACGTTCCCCACCCGCGGCCCCGAAAACGACATCACCGTCACCCCCACGCCCCTACTATCCCTCATCACGTTCACCCCCGTCTCCGCAATATCATACGCGCTCAAAATCGCCAACGCACTCCCCAAACTATGCCCTGTGATCGTAATGCTCACTTCCTCATCCTTATATATCTCCAGCAATCTCTTCACCTCCGTCAAAACCTGTTCCCGCGCCGAGAACTTGCAGTAACTGCAACTCTCTTCTTTATCCGTGTAAAGCTCTAGAAACCCTGATTCCACCTTCACCGTCTCATCGGGACACGGGATCCCGTTCGACGAGATTGGTTTGAGGAAATCCATGAGGTCCGCCACCCACTCGAGGCAGGTCACGGTGCCGCGCCAGGCGATGGTGATGTCGCGGCGGCCGAGGCGGGCGGTCATGGCGTGGTCAGAAACGGCGACGTAGCCGGCCCAGTTGGCGTTCTTGCTCCACATCTTGGACCAGCGCGAGTGCTTGAAGAAGTTGGGGAGGTTGATGTTGGCCGTTGCGTAGAGGTAGCGCGTGACGGTGTAGCCCACGCGGGGCATTTCGAGGGAGGAGAAGAAGTTGCGGGGCGTGAATCTGCAGCTGCCGCAGTACTTGGAGAAGGGGTCGAAGTCGAAGGCGTCGTAGCAGGCCTGGGCCATCTCGCCGTAGCGGATCATTTCCATCCGCATGAGAGGGTCCATGGGCTCCAGAAGCCCGACCCAGTCGTTCTCGCCTTGGATTTCTCGCCAGGCCTCGGGGAGGCGCTTGAGGTGGTCCTCTAGCTTGGGTTTGTAGTTGTTTCTATGCGTTGTTGCTTCGTGGTGTTCTTGCTCTCTGGCGGTGGAGATTGAAGAGTTCTGACACGTGGCTAGTTTGATTGAGTTTTGGGTTGGTCTGAGAGGTGTTTGGAATTTGGAGGGTAATGGGAAGGTAAGTTTGTGAGGGTTGGGGAAGGAGAAGAACATGTTTGAGATTGAAGGAGCAGCCATGTTTGCTGGGGAAGAAGACTTCCTCTGTATAAACAAATTATACTCTCTTCTTGCATTTATATACCCTAATATTTTATACTAACACATGAAAATAAATACTTTATTACTACCTATTATTTTTCTCTCCTTCTCTCTTACCATCTTATAATATCATTTCTTGTATTTATTTATTTAACGATAAAACTGGAAAATCCACCCTGTAATATTTTGAATAAAATAATAATGATGATAATGATACAAGTGAGGAAGGTGTGTACAGCCTGGTGGATTTGGAGAATCGGATTGGGCTGTATTTTATTATTAATTAATTTGTATTGATGATTGTTTTCTTTTTTGTGTGTGAATTTATTGATTTATTTGTGTTATTCTTGTTCCTGGAAGTGATTTAATGGAAATGGAAAATAACTGCTCAACAACACAAGACTGCTATATTTATTGTAAATCACCCTCTAATCACCTTTCCAATCTTATTATCTTCTAAATCGTTTTAAAATAGCAAGTGGATTAATTAGATTTAGAAATGGATAATAATCGCGGAGTTTTAGCATTGATAAAAGAATTTTCACTTAACACAAAAAATTCAGAAGCAAAATTCAAAAATAATTTTTGATGATCTAAACAGAGTTTATCTAAATAGTCGTAAATTTATATTAACAAATAAGTCAATATTTTACTCAGTTAATTATTTCTTATATTAGGACTTAAAACTACTACTCTCATAATTAATTTTGATCAATTATCTAATAAGCCAATTAATTAAGTTTGGACAATAATCCTAATTACACAAGCTTACAAAACAATCGGAAAAAAATCTAACAAAAATATAATACAAATATGACACACTATTCATCTTCTAAGAGATGACTTTGAACTTCGTTAGAAGTATCATTCCACTTTGTTTAATCATCAAACTTTTTATCGTTTAGTTCATCCTAATGATTCACGTGTCTATTAAAAAAACAAACCATTTTTTTAAACAGAAAAACAACCTCAACTTCTCAGAGCATGAGAATTATTATTGGCGTAACTCATGTTGTCACTAATAAACTCATATATACACATAATTAATTTTTACTTCGTTGTTATTTTTTACTCCCAATACAATTTTTTTTAAAAATAAAATAATATAATTAGCGCAATACAAAACTTATTAGTTAAAATAATAAAAGTTGCATGATGAAAATAATAACTAATTGATTATAGCTTGAAAAACGTTTTTTTGATATGTTCCACACGATTATGTATGTCCATTGTTGACACATTCTTGATAAATCTCATTGAAGGTGTGTATAGTTATTGTGTCCATATCTCAAGCACACAAATTACAGAGTGAAATTGAAATATTCCAAATATGTGCTAGCTTCTTGATGTTAAGAAATAAATTTTCTTTTATCTCCACGTGACTTTGCAATAGTCTTAATTAGTGGGACACATTTAATATAAATAAATTTAATTAATTATGAAAAAAAAAATTATACCAGTGTATAGTTATGATTAAAATCTATAATAAATATTCGAAGGTATTGTGCGATCACTTTGAGTGATGAATACAAATATATATTAATTACTCGCATAGAGGAGGAGATAGGAACTATATTTAATCTGCGTATATATTTATTATTCAATCTCGCATATGTTATTATTTGTAGTTAGTCGTTTTCATTAAGATAATTTTTAAAAAAATCAAATAACTAAAATAAAGTTAATAAAGAAAAACAATAAATATCATTATGACTCACTATCTTAGATGTAACCAAATTAAATTAATGGTCTGTGTATCAATCAATATATTATTCCAATATATTATTCATAACATATATATGAAATTTACATACTTTATTATTCCATAATATATGCCTTTTGAAAATAATTGTAAAGAAACCATACACGTATAAATGCAAAAACTTATACCTGTATAAATGCATAACAGAGTATGTTACTTTTACCAGACATTAGTATTTACTTCTTTTGGCACATCATAATAAAACAAAACTGAAATACATATATACGGTTTTTTACTGGTTTTTTTCTTCTTTTATATAATTTTTCATATGATCACGTACTATTGTTAAATTTTGGAGTTAGTATAATTAAGAAATCAAAGTTCATAGTGCTATTAACATAAAATCTTTTATAAATATTAAAATCGATATAAATGTTTTTTAATAATAAAAATGAATATTGAGTACACGTTGTGTGTTATTTTGCAGTGGGACAAGTGGAAAGATGGCGTTGATTTTAGTAAAATTTGACTAAAATCCATTATATAAAATTTCCTAATTAAATATTATACATGAACAAATATAATTAACAATTATCACGCTAAAATTAATTAATCAAAATTTTCAATAAATTAATTTTCTAGAAGATACCTTGCTCTATGATTAAAAAAGTAAAACAAAAGTGGTTGTTAGTTTTATTATATACCTTTTTTTCAGTAATTAGTTGTGGATAGGTTCGAGATTTTACTTTTAATTTTTGTGGATTAATTTTTAAAAATGATTTATGTGACTATATCAATTCATTCCTATTTTATAAATTTAAACCATTAAGAAATTTTAAATAATTTTTTGAATTATTGATTCTATTTGGTTTAACTTTTACATAAACATGTTGCTTTTAAGAATGTATTGGATAAGTATTTCAACCATTTTTAAATAATTATTTTAATGAAAAATATTATAATTTTTAAATGATACAAAAAAGTCTTCTAATTTTTATTGGACCTTATTAAAAGTCTGCTAGTATTAAAAATAAATAAATAAATTGATGGATCATTTTTTAAGATGGATTTCGATTAATTTCAAATGACTTTTTTAGTAGAACGTGTTAATATCACACTCATCAAATAATTCCATTAAAATCTTGAGATTTTCTAAGACTCTTTCTTTTTTCTATCCATTTCCAAACTGTTTTTTCTTTTCTTCATGACAGGTAATTTCTTCTATTTATTTTAGAGGTGTTATAATATTCATATGGAGTACTTGGTAACTTTTTTTTTCTCGAGTTATTTAAGTATTACATTGCGAATTCTCTTTACATTATATAGTCTTTTCTATAATATTTTAAATTCAAGTTTTTTGAATGAGAAAAATGTAACTAAAAGAATAGTCTTACTAAAAATGATTACCAAAAATACCTAGATGAGGCTAATCATCAGATAAATACTTAGCAGCAATAACGTAATATGCAAAAAATAATTTTAATTCTATAATATGCTTCCTATTATAATTTTTTTTTCTGTATTAAACATTGTTTTTTAAATTTTAACAAGTAAAGGGTAATTTTGTAAATTAAAAATATTTTTAACATATATTTTAAAACTTTTTAAAGGTGTTAAGTTCAGACTAAGTTTCATAGTTTAATACGAAGGGAGAAATAGTGTAAATACTCGCATTTCTTAAAGAATAATGCAATTTATTTTAGCGATGTCGAGTTTAATAGACTAAACTATATATTTTTTTCACATAATTGAAGAGGTGGTGCAATTAGAAGTTTTAAAACGGGCTAAATTCTCACATGAACCATGGATTAACCCAATAGATTTCTGAAAAATTAATTACATATTAATCTTAATTTCTTTTAAATATAAATACATGATAATTACTAAAGATAAAATGTGTTCAAATACCTTAACTATTAACAGAGTTTAAATAAAATTAATTTTTTTACTAAAATATAATTTTTTATTATAGTAAAAATGAAATATTAATATTTATTACATTGAAAATGAAATATTAATATTTATTGTACTACAGATATATAGTTTATTTATTTATTTGTTATTTTTATTTATTCAATTTGACTTCTTTATTAATAAAAAGTTTAATCAAGTCCTTCAATTTAAAAATTCTTCCATGCGAGTCTTTTAAGATTCAATTAAGCCACCCAATTTTTAAAAGTGCAACAGTGTGATGATTTTCTCTTCTCTACTGAAATTATTGTAGTTAGTTTTATAAATTATTGATATACATTAGTTATGAATTATATCGTGAATAAATTAGAATTGACAATATTTTGTTTGTTAACTGGTTTATTGCTAATTAGATGAAAAGTTATCACATGATAGCATTTTTAAAAATTGACTGACTTCATCAAACCTTTTATTAATAATAGATCAGATTGAATAAAATAAATAATGGGTCTAAAAAGATAATTAAACTAAATTATTGCGGATGAATGGTGGTGGATGCATGAGAATTTTGAATCTAACAGATGTAAAATGAAAGCAGGGAAGAAAAAATAAACTACACTGATTGTATAATCAAATTGTGTTTGTTATTCAATCTCTTGTGATGACGTGTAATCGTAGGTAATTTTAAAACTGTTACATATCATTTTAACATCCCAAAAAATTATATATGGTCCATTATTATATAAGGCATACATTTTTTTATATTTTATATAAACAGCTTAGTATACACAATAAATATATATATATAATTATCAACAATAAAAATATAATTCATTCAATATACCATGACTATATACACTACATATGAATCTATACATCAAAAAATTCAATAAGTAAAATGTTAATTAATGTCTCTCCGAATACTTGTATTAATTATATATTTTTATAGACTGATGTATTATTTAATACTTCAAAACTTAGATTTACATCTAACTTAATATATTAGATTAAAGGAAGTTCATTATAACTAAAATGGTTACTTTCAGTGTAAATTGAATACAACAAAATTGATGTATCTACATATCACTGTGTGCAATAACTCTTCTATTAACTTCTCACCACTTGATGTCTTAGTTTATGTAATTTAGACACAATTAGTGAAGTTGAATATTTTTTGTTACATAAATATCAATACTTAATATATAAATCAAACTATGGTCCACGCATTATTCCAAATATATGACCTCAAATTAATACATACGTATCATTATCAATAACTTATTCCACATACATATTCCATTTAACAAAAAACCATAATTCAATTAATTATATTATCACTCACTTATCACATCTAATAGCATTTAACCAAATATATTGATTAGCAATACAGTCATACGATGAAAGATAAAAATCTTTAGCATTTAGAAATATTTAAAAACATGTATAAATTTTAGAAAATATCCTTTCACCCAATCAATGATTGGCTCGCCAAGTGAATTAAATACATGTTATTTACTTAGATATCATTATGCTTGCTCAGCCAAATATATCATTGTAACCAATTAGTTTTTAGTTGCCAGAAGACCAAAATTCTTAGGTTTTTAAATAAATAAATTTCACCTAATGAGCAAATCATTGGGAGTCTTATGCGTCTATTGAAAATATATTTGCCCAATGACCAAAACTTTAAGATTTTTAATTATCACCCAACAAAAGTCTTACTCGCCTAACAAAATTACAAAATTAAAGAATTGTGCAGAAAAAAAAAAGTGTTTATAATTGATTTAAGTTAGCTTTTCACTTCATTTTTATACTTAACATTAAATATTTTGATTATAAAATGAGCATAACACAAGTCAATCTGTCTTATAAAAATTGTAATACTTATATAGAACTAACACACACTAGAATTTTATTTATTTTCATTTTCAAACATTCAGAACATTCAACTACACACAACCAGAAGTAAAATTCAAACAAAGGCAGCATGTCACCTTTACTTTCAAAATATATATTCTAAGATTTTATTAACAGCATAAATGAATTTTCTTATCTGAAATGGTTTATTTTTAAGCAAGCTTCCAAATTCAATCAATAATGTTATATAAAACCTAGAGATTCAAAACAAGTTATCCAAATTTAATCAAATATTAGTATAAGAATAATTAAGTTAAAAGGGTCACCTATATCTACTAACTCCAACTAAGATTAACAATAAAAATATAAAAAAATGAAATAAATAAAGAATCTTATGAAAATATTTTTTCTATTCCCAGTCCAGATCACATGAAGATAAGTTTTTGGTTTTCTTGAATTTTCTACATTAATAATTCTCACAAAGTCAAATATTTTTTTCTCTATAATTTAATTACTTGATGTAAACATATCTTATAGTATCCGCCAACTCCAAAAATCTTATACATATCATATTATTTCTAATTAATGAAGAAGTGAAAGAAGAAATAAAAATTTGAAGGATAATTTCTTTTGAAGTTTGATTATTTTTATATATGATTAAACATGCAAGATATTACTATAAAATAATTAAATTTCAACTAAACTAAAACTTAAGTGTCCATTTATACTTTATAGCAAGCTAAAATATATAAAAATAAAATAAATAAAAAAAGTGTATATAAAGAGACTAAACAAAAACACATCTAAAAAATCATACAAATTTAAAAACTACATAAAAGTAAGCAACACTCATAAAAAGTGAAATTAAGAAAAATATACACTGAAATAATATAAATATTCTTAAGAAGATAATCTTTGATACAAATTGAGATGTCATTAAACCAATAAAGTACTTATATTTATCTTCAAAATCAAGATTATCAAATTAATATTGTGTGAGAAACCATCTACTCATAATTAATGCTCCAAGTAACCAAACTTATCACCTTGAAATCCACAATTAGACCAACCATTTGATGGAATTGGTGAATTATGACTATGCTAATGGTTTGAATGAAAAGAAGTTTACAATAAATCATACATATTTACTCTTATATTTTGGCTATTTGATAAAGATAATAGTGTAGTTAATTGTTATATTATTAACAACCCATTTAGGAAACAATATGAGAGTGAAATAACTAGATTTATTTAATATGCTATTGAGAATTTAAATATAGTCACCATATCTTATTAAATCCATATACACAAGTGTGCATAAATATATATGGTTATTATACTCTTCTTAAAAACATTATTGTTATTTTAATATTTTATAAGACTAAGGTCAAAATAAACATAAGTCAAACTTTATTTTCTATGGGTAAATTAAACTTAGAATAATGTCAAGAATTTTGGTAGGTTTTGAGTTATTGAAAAATCTGTTAGTTATAAAAAAATGACAACTTAATATTGACTTTATTATTTAGATTGAATAATATAAAAAGTATTGTTCCATAAAAAATATAATATAACATGTTGAAGTAAAATACATTATGTAAATAATTTTTTGTCATTTATTATTGGTTTGAAGTAGGCTAACTTTGTTAAAAACTTAGTCCATTACTTCTCTGGAAACATTTATTTTGTATCTTGTTAAAAAATTTGCAAACATACTGTTATTTCTACTAACATTATTTCAATTTTTTTTTCATTTTGAACTAAAAAATAATTTTCAAAAGGGATTTTAAAGGTAAATAACAGTACAATATATATTGTCGCAACCGAGACTACGACGAGGACGGCGAACAAAAATAATTTAATTTATTTTCAAATATAGTGGAATCGTCACTATAATTTATTAAAGGAAAACTATGGAAAACCGAAAACAAGATAAGACAAGTTCGCAAAAACGGATCTCGAGTCCGGGAGTCACGTGTGGGGAAGGTATTAGCATCCCCACAACGCCCGCCCTAAGGCGGTACCTTTAATTAAACGAGTAAAGGAGTGTGATTTTTTGAAATATTTATTTTTTCCAAGAAAACAAAATAAAATGCAAACAATAACAAACAAAGATATTTACTTTTTTAGAAAGGGTCCGACAAGGATTTGACCTCGCTCCTACGTATCTCTATAAAAGATAAAGAATCAGGGTTACGTAGTTCTTTGTCAATAAGATTGTAGGTTGGTTTGATATTTTTTGAAATTTTTGAAAGTTTGTGTTTGAAAATAGGGTAAGTAAATAGCGTCAGTGCCAGGTTTAAAGCTTGGGCTTTGAGTAACAATGCTAGGTTTAAAGCCTGGGCTTTGGGAAACAGTGTCAGGTTTAAAGCCTGGGCTTTGGGAAACAGTGTCAGATTTAAAGCCTGGGCTTTGAGAAAGGGTGCCAGGTTTAAAGCCTGGGCTTTGAGAAAGGGTGCCAGGTTTAAAGCCTGAGTTTTGGGAAACGGTGCCAAGTTTAAAGCCTGGGCTTTGGGAAACGGTGCCAGGTTTAAAGCCTGGGCTTTGGGCAACAGTGCCAGGTTTAAAGCCTGAGCTTTGGGAAACGGTGCCAGGTTTAAAGCCTGGGCTTTGGGCAACAGTGCCAGGTTTAAAGCCTGGGCTTTGAGAAACAGTGCCAGGTTTAAAGCCTGGGCTTTGGGAAACGGTGCCAGGTTTAAAGCCTGGGCTTTGGGCAACAGTGCCAGGTTTAAGGCCTGGGCTTTGGGCAACAGTGCCAGGTTTAAGGCCTGGGCTTTGGGCAACAGTGTCAGGTTTAAGGCCTGGGCTTTGAGAAACAGTGTCAGGTTTAAAGCCTAGGCTTTGGGAAACGTTGTCAGGTTTAAAGCCTGGGCTTTGGGAAACGGTGTATATCAAATTAACATGTAACAGTTACATGCAACATAAAATTGACAATTCAACTTAAACGGGATCATGTATGCAAAAAAAATGGAACATGATTAAATGACTTCGTAGCAATGCAAATCTTAAATATGTGAGGTTTAAATGATGTATGGTGGTTTTCCTTTTTTGGGTAAAATGATGCAGTTTTGGAGGTGATATAACACTATTTTAGGCTACTGTTTTGGAAGGGCTGTTTTCATGACATTCTTATGGTGAAAAGAGGTTCATGATAATGGTTTTAGGTGTTGTTTTCGTATGAAAACGTGGTGTTGTTTGGAGAGGTTGTTTTCATGGCATTCTTATGGTGAAAAGAGGTACATGATGATGGTTTTAGGTGCTGTTTTCATATGAAAATGTGGTGTTGTTTGGAAGGGCTGTTTTCATGACATTCTTAAGGTGAAAAGAGGTTCATGATGATGGTTTTAGGTGGCGCATGACTTTAGTTTTAAGGTTTGGCTCAGGAAGTGATGCTCAAAGGAGTGTGGTGTGTATTTTGTGGAGGAGCATGGCGGCAACATGGTGGGGTACGTGCAAAGGAATAAGAGTATAGGATTTCCGAGAATGAAAATGCAATAAAGATGAGTTTTTTAAAACAATAAAAAGAGAAATTTGAATTTTTTTTACTTTAGTTTTTATGTTACAAATTGAAACATTACTGTACCAAATTGAAACATACCTCTTATTCAAAAAGACGATGCACTTTCAATCCCTCATCTTTCTTTCTTCGTGCTCTTTTTTATTTCTACTCCAAGTCAGTAGTGATCCGTGAATCTTTTCTTTTTTTCTCTTTTCTTGCTCTTATCTTTTTTATTATTTAATTTATTTTTTTTATTCTGAAAGTAGTTCAGAGTAGTTTTGAAATATTGACTCTTTTTTCTTTTTTTTATTATTAGAGATGAAGTGTAGATGAACGTGAGAGTGAAATAAAACAGTTTGAGAACGATATTTTATTTTTTATTATTAATTTTATTTTGTATGTAGTGGAGAACGTGGGTTGTTATCTGAGCAGTTTCAAAATTATTATTTAGTATTAAAAAAAAAACAATGCCTGAAGTTAAGGAGTGAGAGATTTAGTGAGATTGAAAATTGACTGATTATTTTTTTTAATATTATCTTTATTTTTATTTTGTGAGAAGTTAAGATTGCGTGAGATTGACTGATTTTTTTTTTATTATCTTTATTTTTATTTTGAAAGTGCAAATAAAGGAAACAGTTTGAAAACAGTTTTCTTTTCTTGTTATTTTTATTATTATTTTTTTTATTCTTGGATTCTGTTATCTTCAATTTATATATATTTTTTATTTAAAAGATTACTCGAAAAAAATTGGGTGTTGAGATATACTTTTAAGAAAATATTTTTTTATAAAACTTTATCACTAAATGTAGATTATTATAACATTAATATAATTAAAAAAATAACTATTTGTATAAACTTTTCAAATATATTAATAGAAAACATTTATAGCATAATTTATATTCAAGCACAATTAATAATTATATATCACATTTTTACAAGTAAAATTGTTTTAATTATTAAATAGGAAGAAAAATACACTATCAACCTAGCTACATCTTTCTTTTAACCATATTTCTTTTTCTAAAAAATTGACAATTTATATAAAATTAATTTTAATAAAAAAGTATACACAATATATTAAACAGCTATTTCTAATAACTAAAAATTAATAAAAAAAATAATCCCTCAAGAAAGTCTAATGTTTTAAACTATTATTTTTGTATTTGTATATTCAGTCTATTTTTTTTATATTCAATAAAGAAATTAATATTTGTGTACTTACATGTAAAGAAAAAAGTTAGTAATTATTGACAAAAAAAAACGTAATCAATTTTCAAATTTAATAAATCACTTTAAACAATAAAAGATGTGTCAAATTAACGAATAATGAACAGTGACAATTAAGGAAGGATCCGTTGTTACTTGAAAACAAGATCTCAAATGGTGACATTTATTCATTTACTTAGAGTCACAACCTTTGGCATAACTGTTCATTAGGCATATTTATAAGAAACTTTGAAGTCATTTGAAAAAAGAAGAAAAATAAAAAAGAAAGAAGCATTTTTATAAAGACGCCAAAAATAAGCGCGCGAAGGCTCCCCGCGCTTTGTTCTTATATTTCCCTCTATCGCTATTCAATCCCACACTCTATCTATCAACTATGCAGGTCACCGCCGCGCTCCCACCAGCCCACGGCGGAGACGCCGCCGCCGATGGCAAGCGTGGCAAAAAGCGTGGCAGTTACAATTGTGGCCGCTGTGGCCTCCCAAAAAAAGGTCACAACTGCACCATCAAGACTCCTGTCTCGGCTTCCGCCACTCCTGTCCCTCCCGATTCCTCTCTTTCCGTCGTATCCGTTCCTTCCTCTGCCGTTTCTGGCTCCCGACATCTTCCCACGACTCTCCGTCGCGCGCTGTCGTTTGACGATCTTGATGAGCGCGGTTCTGGATTCGATCGGTCCGAACAGGAGGAAAGAGTGGATGAGGATTTGTTTTCTGAAACCGATCCCGATCTGGATCTGGACGCGGAGTCATGTGGACTGCCGGCGAACCTCCTGTGGGATGTGATGAAGAGGCTGCCGCCGGCGGGGCTGCTGTCCGCCGCGAAGGTGTGCCGGGGGTGGAGGGAGACCGCGAAGAGGATATGGAGAGCGGCTGAGGAGTTGAAACTTAGGGTTCCGGTCAACGTTACGGTTGGGTTTGTTGCCTCGATGTTGCAGAAATGTCCTGGGATTGTGAGACTCTCGCTTAGGATGGAGAGGTAGGAGCTCCATCTGCGATGTCGTTTTGATTGAGCGAACGGCGAGTGGATATGATATAAATTGTTCGGAGATTGTTGAGATTGTTTTGGTACTTGGAAAAAAAAAGTGATAACCTAGATAATCATATTTAAACATGGAAGCAATAGTTTCTGTTGATCGATGAAGGTTGATCTTTTTAAACTAACATCTAAATAGAGAGATTAGTAAACATGCCCTTGACTAGGGATAATGTGGACACATAAAGTAAAGAAAATGAAAGGATTGAATTTTGAGAATGAGATCGGGATGGCAATCCCTAATTTATTAACATGCACTGGTTTTTTTCTTTCATGAATCTAATCCGTTTGTTTTTGTGCTGCAGTGATTTTGATTCAACTATGCTGGCTTGCGTTGCCTTCTCGTGCCCTAATCTGGAGTGTATTGAGATCTCCACATTCGGTGCTGCATCCATTCGAATCAATGGGTATCACTCGTTCTTGTCTTTTTAATTTTAAACATTTTTTGTTTCCACGGAGAATAAGTTCTTCTGATTGTGAAATTTGCATGTGGTACGATCTTTATTTTATACAAGTATATTGTGTAAAGATTAGTTCTGATTTGATTTCTTTGTTTGCTGGTCTCTGTTCAATCTCTTAGACATTCTATACTTATATGCTTGTAGACATTAACATAATAGTTTAACCAAATTATGCTGCATTTGCTCTCTAGCTTTATCTGATGTTCACTTATGAAAACATAGGGATGAACTAGGCCGGTTTGTTGCTGATAAAAAAAGCCTCAAAAGCCTCAAGATGGAAGGTTGTTCTAACCTGGGGGGTTTTGTCCTCTGTTCGTCTAGTCTTTCTACACTCTGGCTATCAGATTTGCACTCTCTCTCTAAGATGGTGATTATTGTCATTTTATTTCATTCTTTCTCCTATTTTATTTATGACATGATCAATAGCTAAGTTTATGTGTTGCTGAGTTTGCATTCTTTGCGAATTCTAGTTGCTGACATGCCTAAAATTGTAGGTATTTAATTGTCCCCAATTGAGGGAGATTTCCTTGGAGTTTTCTTGCCAAGGAAATGATAGTACAGATCTCACTACTATGATTGAAGGCTTGGGAAGAAGTTGCCCGAGATTGCAAAACATACATATAGCTTCTGAACGGCTTTCACATTCTGCTGTGCTTGCTCTTACAGCTGCTCAGTTGAGGTTTGTCAATTGTTTTTGGCATCTTGATCTCTATTTTTTTCAGTTAACATTGACAATATGCCTTCATGTTAAAATTTCTCCCCTATAGACGAAAGTTAGCAATCTACAATGTTTTGAACTTTGCATCTGTATTAGTCAGTGGTCATACTATCTGGTGGTGAATGAGCCAAACATTTTACATGACCAAACAGGATCATTTCCAATTTTCTGCTGCACTCTAAGAGTGGTGTGCTTAAGAAAGGAAATGAAAAAAATAACATGTCTACAATATTGTATCTATACACTCTCACAAGCCCACACACATGCACACAGGAGGAACTCACAAATTACTAGGCAACAATCAAATTATAAATCTATTCCCGACTTAATATGCAGATCTGAATTCCCACGGGCATGCCTTTTATATAATCAGTGATAATGTCATTTATATATACTTATATTTTTTCAGAGTTAATGATTGTTTTAACTTACACTTGATTTGATGAGCTTACTGAAGTTTTGTTTCAATATAATGAAGGGGGCTGCGAATGCTTTCTCTTGTTCTTGGATCTGAAATAACTGATGCATCTGTTGCTGCCATTTCCTCAAGCTATCCAAATCTTGAACTGCTTGATCTCAGTGGGTATGTATCTGTATCTATTCTTACTGTAATCAGGTTCTATAAGAGTCTCGAAATGTAGCAAATCTATGGAATTCAATACTGTACAGAGAAGATTGCATTTTTTCCTTCTTAATTTCCTTGTTTATCTCTTGGAAATTGTGTATAATGGATAAAATTGTCACAGGTCTGGTGTGAGTGACAGTGGCATTAGTATAATTTGCAATGTGTTCCCTGATACCCTGACTAGACTCCTTCTTGCTCTTTGCCCCAACGTGACTTCAAGTAATTTCTACTGCATATTCAATTACTCCACAAAACTTTTATGGTAGCTTGAGTTTCTGCTTCCTAATCTGCTGTTGTGTGATTTAGGTGGTATTCAGTTTGCGACATTTCAGTTGCCGCTCCTTGAAATTATGGACTGTGGCATGACCATATGTGATCCTAATTTGGAAAATCCAGCTGCTGACGAAAACAACTGCAAATTACAGAAGATATCTGGCTCTAATGTACACCTTATAAACCAAAAACTAATAATCAAACACAGCCGTCTAAGGAAACTCAGTTTCTGGGGATGCACAGGCTTAGACGTGAGTTTCATTAGACTAAAGATCTTTATGCTATATAGTCTTTCCAATGCTTCTAATCTTTGCATCTTCTTTTCAACTAATATGCAGGCCCTGTATTTAAACTGCCCACGACTTATTGATTTGAATCTGAATTCTTGTACAAATTTGCATCCAGGTATTCATGCTCTTGTTTTTCAGTAATCATGTGAAAATAAAATTCATCACATTAAGATTTCCTTTACAATACTAATATTTGATTATTTTCGTTTAACTTAACTGTTTCAGGAAGACTTTTGCTCCAGTGCCCCACTTTGGAAAATGTACATGCATCAGGTTGTCAGGATATGTTAATAGGCGCCATACAGAGTCAGGTAACTAAGTAATTCTTTAGATGGTTTCTTCCATGATAGATTACTGCGTTTTAAGCCGTGAGCTTCATGAATTGATGTTGGATCTGAAGAACTAAATGGTGCCAAAAAAGTGCAGTTTATGACTAAGCATATAATTAGATTGATATTCCATTCTACTTCGGTTCTGATATTGAATATACTTAATTTGTATTCAGGTTCGTGATGCTTCTTTTGCTGCTATGGAAAACCATTCACCTTCTAAACGACTACCTGATGGCTCCAAAAGGGTTCGGGTTCCACATTTACTCAGCGAGGAGGTAATGTGACATGTTCCACTAAACCTATTTTATTGGTTTGTGTGGAAAATTTAAATGCATTGTGCATCAATAATACAAAAGGATCGCATGTTTGTCAAATGAATTGGTGTTTGTTTCAATCCCCCTTCAGAAAAGATATTTTTGATTTAGAACTAGCGAGGTCTTCTTAACTCATGCTATGTTTGCACTTTTACATGCAGTGATGTTATTATAAACTATTTTGTTTATTTGCAGTCCCCTGAACCTGAAAAGAAACGGAGGAGGATAGAGAGACAGCATTGTAATGTGCTTCTGGGCTGATAATTGTATTCCCTTCAACTGATTCTCTAATGTATACATGTGCAATGCGTTATTATTTAAATTATAGATGCATTATGCATCCTTAGTTATCAATTTTCATGTTAGCCTCTGAAGTTGGCACCTAGAACTGTCTTCTTATCAGACAAATGTTGATGTTTATCAAATTGTTGTATGATATTTGCATGATTATCTCATTTTAATAAAATTAAAAACTATTTTATAGGATGTTTTCCCAGTCACTCATAGTGTGCTGTATGGGATGATAGCCTAGAAGTGTTAATATATATGCTCGACTTTATTTTTGAAAATGAGCTTAGTTTTGTATAATAATGTTTCATAAAATGAACCAAATCTTTTAAAAAAAGTGAATTTTGTGATTGTAAATAGTATAAATTAGTCTTAGCTTTTAAAAAAATCTCCAGAAAAATAGTTAGATTAATTTATATTGAAATCACTTTCCCCTTAATGATCAATATAATGTGGAATGAATATTGAGGCGGGAATTTAATTGTTTTATATGCTGGTAATTTTTTGTTTTTGTTTTGATAACCTGTTCTCGAATTGGGTAAAAGAGAAGGGTTTGTGACTTTTGGAAAACCATTCTCAAATTCCAGGGTTGTTTGGAGAGGGGTGATGAGGAGATAGATTGTAAGATTCTCAACAAGTAGTTTCCTTGAATGCTTGATTGAATTATAAAAACATGACGTTCAGACAGTAAGCATTAACACATTAGGATATATGATGTATTTCCTTTTGATGTTAAAGGAAGCCAAACATGGGTAATGGGTTGAAATACTTCTTTGACAACCAACCGTTGATGGTGTGGATGATCCACTAGGTTCAAGTGCAACAGGTACACATCAATTAAGAGAAACAGGTACACAGTCCTATCGACTTAACCAAAATAAATTTTAAAAATACAAAATTAAAATAAGTCTAAATTAATTTTATGTTGAAACTTGGCAAGAAAATAATTCTCCGTGTGAACAAAACTAGCCCTCGCGTCTCTTGCTTCCATGGAAAAGTTTAGCACTAGTGCTTAGCTTCTCAAAGCATATGATAATGGCAAGCAGTTTATGTGCATTATTTTCAGTCTCCACCTATAGCAGATTCATAAAGTTAATTTCCTTCCTTTAATAGTGAGGCAACAACTGTGGTTCGCAGTAACACAGGTATTTCCTTGCAAAAGCAGACATAACAATTTGCGTTTGGTAATATATAGAAATTGAAAGGAACAATTTGAGGATATTAGTATAAGCATATTTTCTGGCATAGTAATTGTCAGAAGAATATATCATTGTCGTATTAAAGAGTCATTAAGTTGGTGACAGTGACTCATTATCGTATTAAAGAGTCATTAATTGAGTGACAATGACTCATAAGTATTACTACTGTTGAAGGTCCGAAGATCCCCTCACCCTACCCAAAAGGACCAAAAGATGTTAAATTGCATCACGCATCTCGATACATCTTTATGGCGCACAGAAAAATTAACATTGTTGCAAACATAAATAAATTATCCCTCGTCTTTGTTAAATGTTGAATTTTTCTATTTATTTACCACAAATTTTAAAGATTTTTTTTGCTCAATTGAGTATTTTAATGTAAGCGTTTAATGAAATCTATTTATAATTTTTTTCTACTTATAGTTTTTTTTATTTACAATTTCATTTTTATTAATTAAAACGTGAATTTAATTATTATAATTAAATCTTTTTTATTAGTAAGATCTAGAGTTTTAGAATACATTTAATGCAGCTGGCTTAATTCATTGTTTTGAATTATAAACAGTGTTTAAGAGAAATTTTTTTTTCTTAACCTTACTATTTATAATATGATATAGAGAAATCAACCATTGTGTATTATTTCAATCACCTCCACCCACCAACCATCACAAAATTCCCCTCATAGCACCAAAATAAAAGACCATTTATACATAAAATAATAATTACTATAAAGAGTCTTCGTAATCGGCAAAGAAAGAAAAAACATAATTCATATGTAATTTTTATATCCCTAAATTTTTTTGTCTGCTAATGTTAGTGGCGAAAAACAATTTTTGTCACTAAAATTTATCTTTAATTCTTTATGGTCTTATTATGTATATTATTGTTTTTTTAATTTTGGCAGTTGTAAAGGTAATTTGCATTAGAGATATATTATTCATACAATATAACGTTTTAATAACATTAATTTTCTCTTGATCTAATTTCAGCATACATATATAATTTTCCTCCAATTCTTTGTTTGTTATGTAATTTTTTGTACTAATCAATACAGTTTCTCTTAATAATTTTTATATAAAGAAACAAAAGTGAGATATATAAATAGGTCTAATTCTTTAATAGAGCGAATACTGATGATGAATAACTATTCATATATATATATATATATATATATATATATATATATATATATATATATATAATAATAAAGAATAATAAAGTAAACTCATCAATATAGGCATGCATAAATGCTCTTTGTGCGTGCACATGATCTTGTCCCCCAATCCATCATGTTTAGGGAACATTGCAAGTACTAGCTACTCCATTCTACACCTAAAACAAAAACTAACATCCATGCAATACATTTTAATATTATACAAATAAAAAATTTGATTAATACAAGGAATCAATGATAGCGGAGAAGAAAAAAAGGACAACTTGAAAAGTAGAAAATGAAAATTATATAACTACAACAGACAACCAACTTATTAAACTTATTACGCAAGCACACAACAATTAAATAAACAAGAAAGTCTTGCAACATAATTTAGAGCCATTATCGTTTCTGTTCATAATTTTTACTTAGACATCTCACTGCTTTGTTTCAAATATTATATATATAACAAACCATAATGATGCACAATTTAACTATATTTTAACACCCTGCTCTCTCCATCTGTGTCTGCTGCAGCTTCACTTTGCTTCAGTTACTAAGTCAACTGGGCACCACCAACGATGCTGGAACAGGTTATGGACTCGTAACTACTGCTCTAGCTCCTGTTCTTGCATTTCTCCATGGCTCTTGGTGCTGAGACACAATATAACAAACCATTTTCATTTCAGAATGCATGTGTTTCTTAATGGTGCAAATTTGACTTAATGGAGGGATATTGATTATATACATATGGAATCATGACTAATAAGTAGGGTTTCCTTTTTTATATTAAAAGTAAGTAAAAGTACGTAAAGTAAATTAAGATACTAACCCAGTCCAATAGCTTCCTTTCCTTTCATGATACGTAAACGCTTGCATGATTCAACAAACATCCTGGTTGACATAAAGAAACAAATTCATGTTATTTATGAATTATACAATAATTAATTACATAATAATTGAGAATTGGGAAGTAGTCTAAATATATATGACACTGTTCAGAAAATTTTCTGATGTCTATGAATATGTCATCTGAAAAAAAAAAACGACTTCTCATAATGCATATATATTGTATATTTTAATATGAAGTTTGTGCACCAATAGTTAACCAAAACAACACTAATCGGTATAGCATATGCTGACTCTGATGCACATGGACATGATGAAAATATTTGAGATGATCACACATTATTTCCTTAAAACATGCATAATTTTTTACGCAAAGTTTATTGGATAATGACTTGTTTGAAATAACAATGCGATGTGCATATCAAGTTCCTATCTTCTTTTTGTGGCTTTATGTTCCCTCTTCTTTTTTTATTGAAACTATTACATGGTCAAATTATTAGAACCAAAATAATTTGGGTTGATCAAGTGGAAGATAACTTACTCCCATGGGACATCACCGACAAGCATCCAGTCGCCATCCCTGTCTTCATAGGTCGGGACACAGTCGGAGCTGTTCAAAAGATCCATCAACTTGCTCTCATTCATGAAATCCTTGAAGCCTTGGGATTCACAATTCCCTTCAATATATCAACACCAATAATTAATATCACCCAATAACATGCACGATTCAATTTTATACTCACATGCATGGATACTCCACTCACTACAAAATTAAATTTAAGATCCATATCTTCTGTGTTCAATATAATAAAGAAAAAAAAATTATGTAAAATACTATCATAAAACCTTTTTTACGATGACTATGTAAATATCATAAATACAGGCATGTTAGCTCAGATGGTTTATGAAGAAACAAACTACTTACATAGCTTTCTTACAAGCTATATATATATATAATAAAATGAATGAGTGGTTCAATGATTAGTTACCAATGGTGAAGGAGCTAAACATTTTTCCTAAGGCATCAGAGAGCTCTGGGTAACTCTTGTACATCTTCAAGTCCACTTTGCGGAGATAAGGTGCTCCATCCATGCTAACTTTCACAAAGCTTGCATTAGGGCTATTCTTCTCACTTTCCTCTACCATGCTCTTCTGTGCTGCAAACATGTTCTTCCGGAAAGACCTCACTGGTGGCCATCCCACCACTTGCTCCCTAAAATATTCATTCATATTCTCAAAAGGGTTGGGATGAAATTATACATATAATGAAACTGAAAATAAATAAATTAATCATATAAACAAATTCAAGTTCATCAGTTTCCTTCTTATGAAATTCATAACTTCACAACGCCTCAAGACTAATTGTATATTCTGTTTAATGCTTATGCAGTTCTCTATTTGTATTTTTACATAAGCAAATAGATGAGCCTCTATGTAAATCGATTTGCTTAATTGTTTCATACATCGCATGTTTAAACAGTCTGCAATAATATATGTATCTATATATGAAAATATTATTGCTTTGTCACCTCACCTGTGTATACCCAAACCATTTGAGGTGAGGAGATGTAGATCCAATTTCTTGTTCTCTCTATCGAGTGAACTTTTAGTCACTGCGATTAATTTCTTCGTTATTTCTAATGATCTATCCATCCTTTTGACTCCCTTTTAATATAAACACTGATATCCTTAAACTTACATGTTTTAACTCCATGGAAGATGATGAAAAAAACTAGATGGAAAATTAGCTATAACAAGTCTCCTTCTTTTTTTCCAGTTTTTACACATGCATAAACAAGAAGAATTAAAGACAGTAACAAAATCAAATATATTCAAAATTGGTAACTTCAAAATTAGGATTTTGAACACTAAATTTGGTAACTGATGCATTGATTTGTTTGAAGAAGTAGTATACTTACTTAGCAGGAGGTTTGGCGGGATCGGGAAGCAAAAGGGTCTTCTCCTTAGGCGAAGTCTTTGGCATATTACGTGGATCTGCTCCATCAGCAGAAGCAGCTTCCTTGGGAGAGAGGTTAAGCATCAAATCAACAGTGGTTGTGTCAGTCTCAGTTTCAGAGAACCCTCTCTTCCTCACTCCTTCTCCTTCAGTTGCCGTGGCTCCATTTCCAGGCAGTCCAAGTCCAAGCCTGAGTTCAGTTTCCTCAAACACCATCTTCTCCTTCATAAGGCCAGCTTCCATCAAGTTTCACTCTCCTTCTTTTCTTCCACTTTATCACTCTTTCTCTCTCTAAGCATTCAGAGATTTGGCTGTTTTGTGCAATAATAATAGTAGTGGGGTGAGGTATAGGGGCAGGCACGTTATTACGTTAACAGTTGTTAGAGGGAGCCCTTTAGTTTGGGTGAGGTGGGCATTAATAGAAGAACGGATGGGGTGCTTTGTCATTTTAGCAACTTCATGGAGCAATGGGCTTGTGCCACGTGGAGGAATGTGCGACCGAGACCTTTACAACCTTGTTGGGATAGGCAACGACAACGTCATGTTATCTTCCTATGATTGTTGAGTGGAAGAAGTGGAAGTGGATGCCCACTTCCTCTTGCTTATCTCCTTTTACATTTTTCTTTTCCTTAGGGTTTTCTCCTTTCACCAAAACGGTAAATTTACTATTTACTATTTTCTGTTTTCTTGCGTCTATCCTTCAAGCTACCTCATTGCTATCATGTATATGTATGTGTACTACACAGCTTTGTATATATCATGTTAATGCAGATGTGGTATTTACTACCTATCAGTATCATGTATAACTTTTTCTTGGCTAACCTCCACTGCATGCACGCACTCACAGCTCACAAATTAATAAAGACATGTGAGTTAGCAACTGTAAATGTTTTTTCTTCTTTCAGGAAAACCAAAATAGAAGGGACTTTATGTTTCTTTCGTGTTGCTGACAAATGGTTAGGATTAAATCTACATTGCATTATGGTGTTCTTCCTCCAGCAGCGATCGTTGCAGGGTCTCAACTGAGTTATTCATCTTTGGATTTAGCATCAGTTAGTTGTCGGTCTGCGATCCGAGATGCGTAATTTTGGGACCAGTAAATAACAGGATTGTAAACTCAAAGATTTCGTTACTGAACAAGATTTTTATTCTTGTATGCATTGGAAGGGGTCTCCGGTACTATTAAGTTTCTGACATATAGGTCTGGATCTTTGAGTCATCTACAAAAGTTTACTTAAGTTAATATATAATATTCGATGAGTTTAAAAACTTATTTTAAAATGTATGTTTAATCGAGTATTGTATTATGTATTCAACTATGAGTTTAATTATCGAATAAAAATAAGTCTCACATATAATAAAAACGAAAAAGTTGAATAACATACAAAAAAATTTATAAACCTAATGCCTCATGATTAAGGATTTTTAAAAAAATAACCATATAGACACCAAATGATACCTGATGAAGAGAATTTTGTTGTTGTGACTTGTTAGAATGTGGCACAGAAATAAACCACCTATATATCGTGCTTTGGAGAAGTTAAAAAGTTTTATATTGGGATGTGTGTGGTTAGTGGTGAAGAGGGTTCATCAACAGAAAAATGTGGGATCAAAAGTAGATATATAAGAAGGACATTACTGTTGTGGTTATAGCGTACATAGATGTACTGGAATTGTGGTATATTGATATGTGAGGTGTTGCTTTAGAATTGCACGAGCACAAGTTGACCTTGCACATATGTGCTCTCTTTCAACATTGGGGCAAACAACACTGGATCCTCAGAAAATAAAGAACTGATTCTGTCTAACATTTTTCTGACCTAGGTAGTTAGTTACACCCTCTGTTACGAACAACAAATCTTGTTCGGCTATGACTTTATTTGTGGGATGACTATACAATGCAAATTCAGAGACATCTTCTCAAGAAAATTGATTTAGTAATTCAGTCCATTAACATCTTGGAGAGAAAAAAAGAGTACTTTTCATTTGCACACTTCAATGGTATGTATCAATGGTATGTATCAAGAACCTTATATCTTTTATCTCTGTTGGTGCAAGTTTGAGTTTCCCTTGTCTCTTTCAAATGAATTAAATAAATTCTTCTATACAAGCTTTTTAAGGTTAACGAAATCATTAGGTAAAATGATATATAATAAATCGTTATTATTTTTATTCTGTAAATCGATAAATTTGAGTATTATATATCGTGAAAAAATTGATTATAAATGAATGGTAGTCCTAATTTCTTTAAGACCTTTCTTTATGTTAGTTTACCAGGAAAAAAAAAAAGAACTATGCTCCAAATCATTTATTTTCCCTCATCCCACAAGGTGTTGCATTCGTCACTCCCATACTTTTCAAGATGCACCCTATAAAAGTTAAAATTTCATATTTACCCTTCTAAAAAATTATTAGGGAGTTTTTTGTTTTTATTACAATTTTAATTTTGGATTATATTTAAAATTGTACATTTTGAACATTAAAACTAATATTTTTGTATTTTAATATATTTTAATTTTCTAAATACAAATTTTGTATGCATGAAAATACAATCTTTGTATTCTAGAATATATAATCTAAAATATATTTTTTATTTTGTATCTCAAGACCTATATTTTGAAATACATAATTTATTTTCAAAATCAAACTTCTCATATTCATTGACATTTGAATAATGTCGATTATATAATTATAGTTTATTTTAATAAATCATTTTGTATTGACAATCTATTATATTACCAATATTTTTGTTTTGTGATTTATGCAGTCTTAATCCATAAATATACATGTGTGACTAAATTATGGGTCTAGAACACTAGTGCAGGAGGAATGAATATCATAAACTTTGAAATATAATTAGTTATAATAATTGTGTAATTGTCATTTATCTTAAAACTTATACTCATTATCTCTTAAAGTTGCTAGAATTTGTTTACTATATATACAATATAATTATTATAAATGTTGGTTAGTGTTATATTCATATTACATGTTTTGAAGTAGCATATACTCAAATTTTGATAATTGTAACACAAAATTAATATGTCAAGATAGACTTTATAAGAATTGAGACATACCTCATATTTCACTTTTATTAAATTTGTTCATTACTTATAAAAAAAACATAATTTATGTTCAAAAATATATATTTCAAAATATATTTTTTATTTTATATTCTAGAATGTACTCTTCAAAAGATATTTTCAAATATGAAAAATGCATTCCAAGTATTCTCAAACATGAAAAATGCATTTAGAATGTAATTTTCATGTAAAATTTTATCATTTCACCACCGTATGCTTGAAAAATACCAGGGTGAAGAATGCAATACCCCATCCCATATTTACTTGTACCAAAACTACAAACATTTATATTTTACGAGATGTATATTCTAAACTTAAGTGAATCCATAACTCAACTTTTGTGATTCATAACATGTTTAAGGATAATAATTTTCTTGGCTCTTGTCTCTTTTTCTTTGGGGGACATCAAAATTATATAATAATACGAACATATTCTGCCAAAATACACATACATGCATCCAAAGTAATCTAAAAATACGAAAAACCATCATTGGTAATTTTGTCCTAGAGCAGGAGCATTTTGTAGAACAGTTTTCGGAGTCTTTAATACCCTGTTTAAAATTTCAATACGATTTGGATGAGCTTTATGATGCAGCAGTTGGGGTGGTCCTGGAGTATAAGAGTAAAAGAAAAATGTTTAATATTTGTTTGAGGGAAATTAATAAAGTGTAGATGGATGAAGGGAAGAAGGAAAAATGGTGAAGCAAGGAGCTTATTTCCCTCTCAGCCTTTTGCTGTAGCCCTCCTTGTGAGGTAATGAGATGAGGGGGAAAGTGGGACCCATGGGTAACAGAGGCATGTGGTAAGATTCATTGGGTAGAGGTGGATGAAGTGTGTGGGCCCACCAAAGAGCCCATGTGAGTTTGTTGGCCGTATGTACCCTTAAGGGTCAAACCCTATGCCATGTGCGCCGCTGCAGGGCACCCCACTTACCTCCCTTCAATCCCCACTCAATATCCTCTCTTCAAAATTATATCTTTTCCTTTTCTTCAATTTTTCATCATCCAACCCTAATATTCTATCCAAAATATTATCACATCCATAACTATATAGTTTGCTATACAATCCTTGGAATATGTATCATGTAACCAAAAATGTTTTATTGAGGATGAAAATAATGGCTCAATGATTATTAATGATTTTAGATATTGCTAGTTTATTCACAGGACGGTGGTGTAAACATTATAAACACTAAAAAAATAGAGGTCAGAGGGTTAGATAAAGTGTGAGAATCTAAGATCTAAGTATTGGTATGGTGGAGCAGAAAAACCAAAGAACAGAAAGTGATTAAAAAGTTAGATAGAGCAGATTTTTGTGGTGACAGAGAGAGACCTGGTGAGGTTCCTAAGCTAACAAACATATATAACAAAATCTGCTTATATAGAACTAAGTTGCTTTTCTCAACGTAAAAAGTTTGGTTCCTTTACTTATTCTGAATGATATGTATCCAATATTGTGCTTTGGTTGAGCTCCGTGACAAAGTTGAAATTCGGTTTCCATGGTTACCAAAATTGTACACACAGCTATAAAGGTTGCCCTATCTTGATTACACCATCCACCGAATCTAAATAACCATGTTACTTAGAATTCCATGGAGTGGTTTTTGTCAATGTTTCAGAAACTATTTGTGTCAGTACTGCACATGCCACTGGTTTCTGTACTAGCTATATCCAGGGTCGACTTTAATTTGCTAAACACAACACAGAATATAGGCACTGCAACGAGAAATTAATTGAGTTCTGTTGTATTGTATACCAGCTAGCTAGGCTCATTATTTCACATGCACAACTCTCATATTTGGCTATGCAATCCTTAGATCTAGCATGTTACATATTCTCTTTCATCAACAAAGTCTTAGTCCTAAACCTTACCATTGTCTCTTTTCTGACTTGTTCGACATGCATGTTTCTTTTTATGAATAAAGGGTAACAAAATCACTTTTTAATTTTCGTATAAGAGGAGCTTTGTTCCACATGTTTTGTCTCTCACTCTTTGTTTTTCTTATTCATAAGAAAACCAAAAAGAACAAAACAACACTAAGCCTTATGTTCAATTCAACTTTATGCTAAGACTTGTATATACTAAGGTCGGGAGCTATCCAACCAGAATAACTCCTCACCTTTCTTAGCCATAAATGTCATTTAACTTTGAGATTCTCTGTAACCATACACACAAATACATACACATCACAAATTCAGTAGTTTGAGCAAAATTGCAGAGGTTGCTGCATAAATAAAACTCGGATTCTCTTGTAGTTTTTGAGCTTCTTACGAAATTCTAGACATACCCGACATTTTTGTTTTTGGCCTAAACGACAAAAGGAAGTTTTAACACATATAATTTGGCGGAAGAGTTTTTAAGATACCCTCAGTGAGCTCCTTACATGGTTCCAAATTTCTCCATCATTTGTACAGTAATATTAGCACATAGGAAAGGAAATCATGGAATACTGAAAAAGTTTGGTATCTTTGATCCTTGGTAGAAATACATAGCTTTGAGGTTCATGGTGTTTACCAATTACATTATAGGGAAAAGAAACATGATAATTAGAGTATATGATTTTATGACCATGTGCTATCCTTCTAAATTTTTTATACAGTTAATCTAATAAAATACCACAAGCAACTTTACTTTTTTTAAAAATAATTCTAAGAATTATTTATGATTCATTGAGGTGCAAAAAATGCTCATGTTCAAATTATATATACATTAAGTATAATATTTTATAACGTTATTTTCATTTATAGCTTTCATAATCTGTTTTATTTAATTATTTAGTTTATTACGAATCTTTATTTTATCAGAGAAATTAAGATTCTGGTTAGAATTTATTGATAGTGTAAGAATTCTTTTATGTTTTCAAACGCTAGAAATATTATGTATATATAACACCTTAAAAAATTCAACTTAATAATTAAAGTAAGTATTAGTGTTTCCTGAATATGTTAGTAATTTTTTGAATTAAATTTGATTAGAAATTCAGTTAATTTTCCTATTATATATTATTATAACTATTTTATGAAAATTTAGGATATAATAAAAGTGTAATGAATTTAAAAAATCAATAAAAATATAATCTAATTACATTATGTGGTTCTACAATGTATTAAATTGCATAAAATTGTGTATAGCTAATTCAAATTGTACAAAGTTATAGTTCATTAATATTAATATCTAGAATAATTAGTAGCATATCTTTCACTTTTGGTAGAAACCTTTTCATTTTTATCCTACTCTAATTAACCAGTTTTAAGAAAGAAATGTAAAAGACAAAATAACCCAAAATTGTTACTTAAAATTAGATCCCATCATTTCCAGAAAATCTGATCCAAATTACCCTTCCACATGATGAACAAAAACTTGCCAAACCTTGCCCAATTTCTTTAATTTTTTGTTGATTACAACAAGGGAGTTGGTCTCTCAAACTCCTTTTGGCAGCAAAAGACCAAAGTGAGAGTGGGGCATATATAGCACATGTTAAGTTAGTTATGGTAAAATGAGTGTTTATTTATGTTTGAAATACATAAATTATTATAAAAAAGATTAAATTAGCTTCTATTTCGTATCGGTCAAATCGATAAAGAATAGTGTATAGATAATTAATTTTTCAGTACTTTTGACATTTATTTTAAGTCATGACTACATAAATAATAAATTATTTTAAGAGATAATTGATTATCTTTAGTAAATAATTAATCATATTAAAGATAGTTGATTATAATAAATATATAATTCATTATCCAAAGATATAAATTGATTATCTTGAATAACTAATAATTCTGATGAATGATATCCAACTATACTAAACAAGTCTAATTTCATATATGCATTTAATTATTATTTGTAAAAGTAATTAATTAAATGAACATAATATTGTTATGTAACTTTACTATTGTTTGACCAAGGATGAAGTAAGTGTTAAAAGTGTATAAAATATATATTCTTATTCATGTAACTATATCTTGACTTTGAAATTGATTAAATTCGTAAAATATCTATCACAATAAGAATAAACAAGTTGAATACTTGAATGCTTTAGAAGAATTTACGATGACCTAAACCCAAATGAAAATGAAAACTTTACTAAAAGACTTTCAAACTTCCTAAGCGATGACCTTGGAGACCATGTACTAAAGTACACTGTGTGAGAATATTAAAAAAGAAACTTGATAGAACTTAATAAAATGATGATAAAAAAGCATAATGTGAGTAAAAATTTCTACTTATGATTCTTGTGATGGATGAGGACACTTACATGTAAACTTGTGTAATAAGAGATGTGTCTCCATATTGTGAAATTATTTTGGTGTGTTAACTATCAAGGACTAAGGAATTAATATGAGTTTTAGAAGAATAATTCTATTAAGAAAATTATATCACTTAGAAATTAACTTTCATAACAAAGGATAACCATAACTAGTACATTGAAGATGATAATAAGGATTAACCATAAAAAAATAACATTAAAACTATCATCTAACTTAAATAAAGAAAATTCAATGAGTTTTGAGAGTTCCAATGCCAATAGATCATAAGATAAGTTAAGAATAAAAAAAAATATGTCGAAAGAAAAAAGAGAAATCCTAGTTAAATATTGTAAAAATGTATTTAACGTTAAAACTTATAAATTCAGACTCATAAAAAAAATATATTATATGTGATCTATGAGGAATTTTAGTATGAAGATGAGAGTCTTATACTAGGTAGAGATAAGCCACATGAGCAATATATAAAAATAAAAACCTACAAATTCAGATTCATCATATTTCAAAGTTTTTGGTTTCCAGGTCTCTTATATGATGTGAGTTGTGACTTATCAAATCTAAATCTCCTTAGATACATAATGTCAATTAGAAAAATCAAACACAATAAAAAGTCTTTTTTGTATGGTTCAGAAAGAGTAGGAAACTCACTTCAAATATAATACTTTCACAGTCAGGAAGATGGATTCCCAAGCCTGCATATGCGTATAGATAAGTGTCTCGAAAGGTAGGTGAACGAAAAATACTTTCATACATTAACATCATTTCATGGATTACCTTCAATTCTACACTATGTTAGTGGATAACTCCAATCTGAAAACAAACATTTTAATAAGATATCATAATATTAAGATAAGAAAAGACTCTTAATACTAAGATAAGAAAAGACTTTCCAAAGATTCTTACAGAAAAATTTTACACATTTTTCACATAAAGTTTAATGAGACTTACATTTATTATTAGTTATATGTATAAATGACTGCTATTAGTCTCCTTCTTTTTCTTTTTTTTTATTTGGTTTAAAAGATTTATGATTTAAAAACGTTATATATAATTGATTATTTTCTTTTTAATTATTCTAATATTTAATTTAAAAGTTGTCAATTGATATCAGTTTAACCTGTGTAATTTATTTAGTTTAAATTTAGTATGATGAACTCTGATTTGAATATAATATGTGCAATTATATGTGAAAATTATTTAATGATGATTAAGTAAAGAAAAAATTAAAACAACAAAATTTTTTATTTAAATATTATATAATTGTAGTCGTCAATTTTATTTTTAAGTGTTATAATGTATATTAATTTTTTAATTTAATAATAATTACCTTAAATATTTTGGTGATTGATTAATAATGTAATTTTTATTTAACAACAGGGTATGCCAATTCAACTTTAGTATACAGTCAATATGTAAGTCTTCAATTATTAACTAATTAAAGATTGTTGTAATTCTTAGTTAGACTACAAATAAAGTTAATTGATGACTAGTTGATTAAATTTTGTGAGAATCAACATATTAGGGGGAAATATATTTAATTGAAAATAAGGATTAATTTATTTTTAACTAGATGAAAATTGATATATTAGGGAAAAATCTCTCTAAGTAACACTAACAATTAATTGATTTAAAGTGAGACAGAATAAAAAAAATAATTAGACATCAATTCATTCTTTGCAGTATTATTATTTTTTAAATGACGTTTGCGTGATTGGGAATGTGCTTGAAGGTCCTTTGACCCTTAATTGTGTTCGTATATTGTTATCATTTAATAATTGTTATATTCTTTTTATACTGTTATCATGTCATAATTGTTATTGTTTCATTTTATAGTAATATTGTTTAATTATATCTCATTACAATACCTCATCGGATAATATTTGCTTGTTATAATTTATATTAATTATTATTGAATTGTTATCATTGCAACTTAATAATCATTGAAATAATTCATATGGTGGTCAATTAATTGCTGCTATAAATTATGATTGCAATCTTATATTTATGAGCATCTACAAGCAGTTGTTAATGTAGGAATACTTATTAAAAATTATACTTTAGTAGTATATAAGTCTATCTTGAACTTATTATATTTATAGTTGTCCTTGATAAAATTTTATTTAAATGGATCTTGATTGCATGTTTCAATTGTTTTGTCTTATCAATTTATTAGTATTCTAATTATGATATTAACGATTAAATATAATCATGTTAATAGATCGAGATGTTAATCTGAGGTCATAATGAACTTATAATAGTAGTTTTACATTAAATAAGATTTATTTATTTTTTTCTAAAATATTTAGAGTATATGATGTACCATTGTTTATTTGAACTTCAGTATTTAAATTTTTATACTGTGAAGAAAGATATTAAAGAAAAATATATTTAAGTTATTAATAGTGAGATTAGTGATAGAACTCACATAATTACATTAAATACTGACGTTAAAATGTGTAGCATTTGATTAGAATTTTGTGTTGACCGTGTTTAAATCTATGTAGTATTTATAAGACCATACATGGTATATAATGCTCAAACAACTTAATAAAAATTGTCATTGAAATGATAAGTATTATCATAATGTAACTAAATAACTATTATCATAGATATTTTTATAGTCCCAAAACTAAGTGTTGTGGTTCAAATGCTGCAACTATAGGTTTCTTTAGTGGTCATCTAAAAAATTGTCAACATCTTTCGGATTCTTTGTTAGAGTTTGGTATACAAACTTAGAAGAAACAATTATTTTTATATAATAATACTTTTTTTTAATATAATTCTTATTGTAGCTAAGCAACTCTAATTGTATATGTCTCATCCATAAACTCGTTAATACCCTTCTTAACATGGATTGAAATGTTAGTTTTTATACAAATTTTTGAGGAAAAATTATTTTAAAATGGAAAAAATTAAGTAAAAATTATATATATATATATATATATATATATATATATATATATATATATATATATATATATATATATATTATATTTTTTTTTTTT